>Ga0209794_1000213_pt1 | contig 124025 bp, 101 predicted proteins | sample EBPBio232013_DNA_FD_185869 | JGI IMG/M metagenome (GOLD analysis project Ga0209794, IMG submission 185869) | Wastewater treatment Type I Accumulibacter community from EBPR Bioreactor in Madison, WI, USA - Reactor 1_5/23/2013_ DNA (SPAdes)... | ecosystem: Engineered > Bioreactor > EBPR >...
AGACTCACACTAGTTGTATAAAATAGTATTATTTTTATAATTCGACAGTTTTTAAGTAAAAAATCCACTCCAAGTTGAGTGGATTTTTTGAAAATATTTTTTGAAAAAGTAATTTCCAAGGGAAGCCTTTTTGAGCCCTTCTCCAGAAAGGAGAAGGGTTGGGATGAGGTTGAACCCAAAGAATATTTTGTGGCCTGTTACTTTTGAGACAGCCCCTTAAAGTTTCAATTTATAAGAAACCCCAATCAAAAAACGATTCTCCTGGCTACCTTGAAGTCGGTAATCGGTAAAGCCAGAGAGGTCAATTTTGTTACGTTTGTTGATGGCAAACTCAATCCCCCCTTTGTTTCGCATTTGATCAAAACCAACGCCACCTAGCTGATAAAAAAAGTCGGTAGAAACGTAAGGGGTAAAGCGAGATTTATTGGGGTAGGACACTTCAAATTTGTTACGCACATAGCTTTTATCGTTTTCGAGGCCGCTGTCGTCGTCCATAAACTGGTTTTGGTACCGTAAGCGGTAATCAAATTTCAACTTCCAAATTTTACGGTCGTAAGCAATATCGGCATAAAAACGGTGATAGGGACGGTATTCGTAGCCTGTTTTATCGTCATTTCTTTTACGACGGCCTATAAAACGGTAATATCCGCTTACTTCCCAGCGCTTGTTAAGTTTGTACGACACGCCAGCTTCACCCAAATATGCCCGTAAGATGGAAACGTTATCGGTAAAACGGAACTGTGTATTTACACTCACTGAAAGCGATTTGGTGATTTTTTTCTCCACACCCACACCCGACCACAAACCAATGTCCGTTGCCTGAGCTTGACCCAAAAACGGTAAAGCTAACAAGGCCGCGATTGCTATTTTTTTCATTTTTTTAGTTATTCCCTGTTTTTAGTTTCGGGTTTACGGTTTCCTGTTTCGGGTTGCCTTTGTTCCTCCTCGGTCGGGTTGTGAGCAACCCTTGGCACATTTAATTTACTTCTTGTAGAGAGGACACAGTCACCTGACTTTTTATCGCCGTTCCTTGGTAATAAAAAATCATAATCAGTGCCGAGTCCTTCAAAAAATCCATCGTTTGAACTTCTACGCGGTGTACGGCCAAGCCAGTTCGGACGCGTAAGTCTTCCAATAATTCCTCACGCCGTTCGGGTGTAATCAGCTCAATACGGTCGTATTGGATGTTTTTAGTCAACTCTCTTTTTACTAGCAAATTTCCTTCCAAAAGCCACACCACCAATAAAATCATTCCGTTAACAAGTCCTAATTCGTCCCAGCTTCCTTTGATAATGGCCGAAATCAATCCCACCGAAATCACAATGAATAGGTATGTCATGTCTTTGGCCGACAGCCCTTCGGTGCGGTAGCGTAGCATCGAGAAGACCGCAAAAAGTCCAAAAGCTGCCCCCATCGACATTTGTACTTTATTGAGAAGGTATGTGATGAGGAAAATTACGAAATTGAACCCAAAAAACGTCAAAAATAAGTCAGTTCGACGGTAAATACGGTAATAAATCAAGCGTACGAGGATGGTCGTAGTAAGTACATCGACGAGCAAGCGTACAAAAAACTTTTCGGGCAGTTTATTAAACCACTCAAAGGTATCAGGCGTGGTAAGTTCTTGGAGAAAAAGCATACGCTATTTTATGTAAATGATTGAGTTTTAATTTGAAACGATTGTGTTTTACGTGGCTGTAAAGGCTGATAATGCCTAAGCAGTATTTACTAATAGAGCCCTCGCGAAGCTTGTATTTTCTCATTAAATCCAAAAAAAATGAGTGTTTCAGCGATTCTTGTTTTACTTCTGCCACTACAACGGAAGCGTAATTCTGGGTGTTGTTCTCGTTGCGAAACGTCAGGTTCAGGTCGAGGGTAAGGCGTTCAGCGGTTGTTCTGCTTACCAGCGTCAGACGCGTATAGTCCACCCATAAAACGGGTTGTAAATCCGTCGCGACAAAAGGTGTTTGGCGTTGTAAAAAGTTACATACGTTGTCGTCCATCGTTTCGCCTGGAAGTACTTGTTGGCGAACCCGCGTCTTAATCGTCCGCCCTTTGTTATTTTTAAATTTGACCTCCGTAAAAATGAGGTTAGATTGTACATAATTGCGTTGACGAATTTTGTAGCGGTTGAGTCTGCCCGACTGATGTTCGTGGTAAAGTTGCAACGATTCCGTGTCAAAATACAGCGTTTCGTAGTCAGCCAGCCGCAAGCCGTTTACCTCCAAAATGCGGTAATGTGGCAGTAAATCGGTGAGGATAGCCGAAAACATTTCCAACGGAATCAAAAACTTTGCATCGGTACGGTTCATGAGTTTTACGCTGTCCATTTCGGCCAGTGAAATGGGCTCAAACGAATTGGCTTGTTGCCTGATATGGGCAAACAAATCCTCAGTCGTCGTAGCGATACTTTTTAGTTTGAGTAAGTTTGCCTTTGCCGTCATAAGTTTTCTTTTCCGATTTTAAGCCCCGTCGGTCGTTGGTAAAAACCGAGCGACTAACCAATTGATTTTTTGAATTAAATTCTAATTCTTCTACTTTTTCGCCCAATTCGTTGTATTTATAGACCTCCCGTTTGAGTTGTCGATTGGAGGCATCGAAAGTGATTTCCTGCGTTTTGTTTTCAAATTTGTTGAAGATGCGTACGATGCGCTCTTCTACTTTGCCGTAATTATCGTACTTCACTTCCTCGATGACGTTACCGTCTTTGTCAAATTTTTTATACGAATCGTTTCGGGTAACTTCCTTTCCATCAACCACTTCGGTGATGGTTTCGGTGGCCGTAATGAGGTCGTACTTTTTTACTTCTTTTTTGCTTTGCGCCCAACTAACAGATATGCTTAATAAGGCAACAAAGAGGCTATTGTTCGACATATACTATTTATTTGAGGAAAGTATTAACTGCTTGATTTCGAGTAATAACGTGTTGTTTTAATTCGGCCAAGGAAGAAGTAAAGGCTGCCGTACTCGTGAGATTGGTGTACGGAGCAACCTCCTTTTCAGTCCCTGTGACGTAGGGCGTAATGAGCGTGGTGTATTTTTCAAATAATTCGTTCATTTTGGCGGTGGTAAACACGTTGTCGGCAAACGAACGAACGTACTGTTTGTACTTGGCATAGTAAACGGGGTCGGCCGCGACGTTGCGAATCAATGGCCAGCCTGTTCCCACTTCCGTCATGGCCAATGATACCGCCGAACGGCTCATTCCTCCGCCCGTTGCGGAGCTAGTCATCGACATATTATGATCCCACGGAATCCACGTCAATTTATTAGTCGGAGAATTGTAGAGGTAATAATTGTGCGCCATTGCCCCGTACGAATCCCAATTGACAATGGTATTATTGATAGCCAAGTACTTTAGGTAATTATCAACATTGAAAGTTTTTTCGAGGTTGGCGCGCCACTGAGCGGCGTTGGTGGTGCGGTCGGTGCTGTTGAGGGCCGTCACAAACGCCTGAACATCGCTGTAATCAGGGGTTGTTTCGTTGTTTTTCTTTTCAAACTGTGATTGAACAAACGACTGAAATGTTGATTCGGGCTTGTAAATATTCCCTTTTTTCTCCCCAAACTGATCTTTAACCATCGTATCGTCGATGATTTCTACCATGGTATATACGCCACAGTACTTAGCTCCTTCGCCAAAATTGATATATACTTTATAAAAAGCTGTACGCGCCGCCGCCACTCCGCCCATGCGGAAAATATCTGCCACTACTTTTTCCCGAATCATTGAGTTGTCAGAATACGCAGGCGACATCGACAATTCTTTAAAACCGTATAAACGCTGGTTGTTAATCTCAGGATATTTGTCCTCAAATTCATCAAACTTGAGACGAAAAGGAAGTTTATAAATACCCGCCCCCCAAATGGATGAAAGGCTAGAGTTGCCTTTGAGGCGGAGTCCTATTTTATTCCAAGTTTTTCCGTTAAACTTCAACGTAGTTGCTACGTAGATAGGGTCGCCACCAATCAAGTCAAGGCCACCTCCATTTCCGCCGCCGCCATTTCCTCCGTTGGGTGGGTTGCCGCCAGGTATCCCGCCACCGCCTTGGGAACCGCTACTACGCGTTCCAAAAGCAGTACCCGTCAGGGTTTGCATATCCGTTTTGATGGCCGTCCAATCGGCAGCCGTCATCGTAATTTCTAGGGTATTGACTTGACTTTGTGGAAATACAATGTCATAGTTGGGAGTGCCATCACCACTGTGCGACTCGGTTGTCCAGTCGGGGTTGGCCGTTTCGGCAGTGCCGTCGCCAGGGGTGACTTCCTGCACCTTGTCTTTGCAAGAAGTGACTAAAAAGGCCATAAGTGCCACAAAGAGCGTGGAACGAATAATTTTCATAAAGGTGTCAAAATATGAGTTTAGAGGCATCGGTGTCAATGAGGTTTACGTTAAAAGAAATAGTTACGTTGCAAGAGGGTTAGGGCTTTTGTAAAAACGTTTCTACTTTTTGCGTTTGAGATACGACGTGTTCATTGAGTTGTTCGAGCGAATTACTAAAACTAGCCGCATCCCGTAGCTGAGAGTAGGGCCTTGTTTCCTTGCCTTCCACGTAGGGCGCAATGAGGCGGTGGTAGCGTTCAAATAGCTTGTTCATGTGAGTAGTAGTAAATAGATGTTGGGTAAACTCTTTGACGTAGTTTTTGTACTGCGCAAAATAGACTGGGTCATCGGCGAGGTAACGAATCAACGGCCATTGCTTGCTGACGGACGAGAGGTCGAGGGAGACGTTCCCCCCAAATCCACCTTTTTTGCCTCCCATCGGCAGCGGCGGAAAGAACCCTTCGGATGGAACACTGCCCTCGCTGGGACGTTTTTCGTTGCGCGCCATGGCAGGAGGAAACATTCCACCACCGCCACGGCTCGAAAGTGCCTCGTTGTTGTCCCACGGAATCCAAGTCAATTTTTTGGTAGGGGAATTGTACAGGTAAAAGTTGTGCGCCATCGCTCCGTAGGTATCCCAGTTGCCGATGACGTTGTTGACCGCTAGGTAATTCAAGAAATGAGGAACATTAAAGGTAGCTTCCAAATTGGCTCGCCACTGAGCAGGTTGCGTGAGCCGAGTAGAAGAATCATTTAGCGCCTTTATGAACGCCTGAACGTCGGAATAATCCGCTTTTTTCTTGTTGTTTTTCTTTTCAAACTGAGCAGCCACAAACTTCTGAAACGTGGATTCGGGTTTGTAAATATTACCCGTTGACTCTCCAAATTGCTGTTTGACCATCGTATCGTCGATTACCTCAACCATAGTATAGACACCACAGTATTTTAGTCCCTCCCCAAAATTGATAAATACGCGATAAAAAGCCGTTTGGGCGGCGGGGATGCCTGCTTTTCGGAACAAATCGGCAGCTACTTTTTCGTGTAAAAGCGAGGGGTCATTGGCCGCAGGAGACATCGACAACTCGTGAAAGCCGTAAAATGAGGGCTTCGTAGCCCCTTTAGGCGCAAATTCATCAAACGATAAACGGAAAGGCAATTTGTAAATTCCTTGTCCCCAAGACATCATTAGGGTAGAGTTACCTTTGAGGCGAAAACCCACCGCATTCCAAGTTTTTCCGTTAAATTTCAACGAGGACATCACGTAATTGGGCTCGCCTTGGCCAAAAGAAGCAGGACCTCCGCCCATCATCGAACCTCCCTCCCCCATGGGAGGAGGAAAAGCCCCATTTTTAGGCATCGGTCCTTGAAATCGACTTCCTTTTCCAAATTCATTTCCAAATTTCTTTTTCATATCTATTTGGATGCTATCCCAAGTGGCTTGGGTAAGCGTAATTTCTAGGGTATTGACCCGATTCTGAGGAAAAACAACCTCGTAGTTGGGCTGGATTGGCTTCTTTTTGGCAGTAGAAGCTTTGTTTTGGCTTATGCTTTGGAAGGAAATCCAACAGAGTAAGCTGAGCAAAAAAAGATAAGGCGTACTTTTCATCGGTTATGGCGGTTTTTAAGGTGATTACCGCCAATGAACGCAAGATGTGGCAGCCCTTGCCTTATGTGCCTACAAATACTGGATATGTGTAGAAGAATGTTAAGAAATTGTTAAGTTTGGCAAAGGCTCTACACAAACCGTTGATAAATAGACACATTGCAACGAAGGTGGGTGAAAAAATGTATAGCTATGAAAAGGGTTTTATGAAGTATTTAGAACGATATAACGGGTGGCTGCACCTCATAGGCTGGTTAGTTTACATCGCCTCTCCGTTGCTGTTTTTTTCGTTTTCAAACATGTGGTTTCCGCCTAATTTTGGCAGTTTTTTGCTAAGTAAGCTGGCAGGTGATGTCTTGTTGATTGCCTTTTTTTACCTCAATCTCCAACGCTTAATCCCCAATTTGCTGTCTAAAAAGAATGTGATTGCGTACGTGGGGGCAGTGGCAGGGGCATTGTTGATTTATTTGATTGCCAACGATTTGCTGATGCAGTGGTGGCGAATGAATCGCCCCCCGATGCTTGGGCAAGTACCTCTGCCAATGCCACCACCTTCGGGCAGAATGTCCGTTCGGCCTCCTTTTGGGGCGTTCGGACCTCCTCAAATTACCGCTTTTTTATCGTTTTGTTTGGTCACGTTGGCAAGCTCGATGATTGCCTTGGTGCGTGACCGTTTGCGTGAAAGGGAAGAAAAACAGCAGATTCAATTGGAAAAAATAGCGGCTGAATTGGCCGTGTTGAAACTTCAAATCAGTCCACATTTTTTGTTTAACACCCTCAATAACATTCGTTGGTTGACGCGCCAAAAGTCGGACAATGCCGAGGAAGCAGTGGTGAAACTGTCGCAGTTGCTGCGGTACGTGATTTATCAGGCCAACCACGAACGCGTGCCATTGACGCAAGAAATTGAACATTTAGAGCATTTTATTGACCTCCAAAAAATGCGACTGACCGATCAAAACTCCGTTTCGTTTGTACACGAAGGGGCGATTGAAAGGTATCAAATTGAGCCTTTGTTGTTTTTGCCGTTTGTCGAAAATGCGTTTAAATACGGCTTGCACAGTCAACAAAAAAGCGACATCGTGATTGGCTTTCGGGTGGGAGAAAACCACCTGTTGTTTTTTGTCGAAAACCCCATTTTTGAAAATAACCTACCCAAGGAAGGAGAGTCGGGACTGGGGATAAAAAATGTGGAACGCCGCCTAGCCCTGCATTATCCACAGCGGCACGAATTGCATATTTATACCAACGCCACTACATTTCGGGTGGAATTATCCCTTGAACTAGCCCCATGACGCAAATACGCTGCATAGCCATTGACGACGAGCCGTTTGCTTTGGCGATTTTGGCCGATGACCTTCGTCGGTTTCCGTACTTAGAGCTACAGGCCACATTTTCAAATGCCGTTGATGCCGATTTGTGGCTTAAAACCCATTCGGTGGATCTCATTTTTTTGGATATTCAAATGCCTACGTTGACAGGAACGCAATTTTTACGGGGGCTTTCGCAGCCGCCAATGGTGATTTTTACGACCGCCTATGAGCAGTATGCCTTAGAGGGCTTTGAACTCAATGTTGTGGATTATTTGCTCAAACCGATTCCGTTTCAACGTTTTGAAAAGGCGGTACTTCGGGCCAAAGAATTATTTGAATTACGACAGAAAGAGGAGGCACCAGCGGTCATGGAACGCGGTTTTTTCTTTGTTTTTTCTGAGTACAAAGAAATTAAGATTTATTTCGACGAAGTGAATTACGTGGAAGGGCTCAAAGACTACGTCAAAATTTATACCACGCAGCAGCCGAAACCCATTCTGACGCGCCTGAACCTAAAAGCCATGGAGGCAAAACTGCCCGAAACGCAATTTGGCCGCGTTCATAATTCTTTTATTGTGGCTTTTAAGCGTATAACGGCGGTTCAGAAAGCCAAAGTCCACTTAGGTAATGTCGAAATTCCGATTGGAAACCGCTACCTAGTTGAGTTTGAGCAAAATTATCGAAAACTACCGAGCGAGTAAGAAAGTCCCGATTTTAACAAAATTTTTACCAAGCAAATCACTTACTTCAATCCGATACACATAAGAACCTTCGGGAGCAGGCTGCCCATTGAGCATTCCGTCCCAGCCTTTTTTTATGGCATCATCGGATTCAAAAAGCACTTCGCCCCATCGGTTATAGACAATCAGTCTTGAGGTATTGACAAATTGCCCTTTCATCGCAAATAAGTCGTTGACAGTGTCTTGGTTAGGAGAAAAAGCATCTGGTATGAAGACAAGGGCATTGCGGACAAAAACGTAAGGGTTAGAATAACTTATTAACCCCGAAGAGCCTTGTGGGTATGCAAGTATTCGGTATCTAAACTGCTGTTGGTCAGGGTTGTAAGTGTCAGGGTTGAAGCTAGAATTTCCTCCCAAACGAACTTGGTCAACAAGGACACCTTGCTCGTTCAAGATTTCTAAAGCGTAGTAGCCAATCGGAAATAAGAAAGGAGAGTCAACGGTCCAGTCAACGGTTGAGCTTGTTTTGGAATATAAGTGAATTGAACAAACGGGGTCGCTTGGTTCGGAGCGGTTTCCGCAACTATTTTCGTATTGAACTTTATAGCAGTACGACTGAGCATTGGGGTTGGCGGTGGGGTCAATAAATGTCAATTGGTTATTGGCAACCCCAACCTCTTGGTAGTTGTTGCTGCCATTGTCGGCGCGTAAAAAAATGGTTTTGAACCGAGAAGGACTAGCTCCCGACGCTGGCGGATTCGTAATACGTACTTCTACTCTTTGTTCCTCTTCGAGTACCGAAGCCACGACGTTGGTAATTTTTGATGGAACATCGCTAGAAATGGCTTGAACACAGCGCAGTTGCGAAACCGATTCAACGCCTCCCGCCAATGTCACCGTGACTTGATAACAATACTGATTTCCACAGGTCACGTTGCGGTCAGTTTGGGTTGTTGTGGTACGATTAGTGACCACTGGGCTAGGAGTGCCGTTGAGATTGACGCGGTAATTTTGAAATGAGGCCGCCTGCGGATATTCTTTCCAAGTGAGTACGTTTTGTTGATTTTGTGCTACTACCTCTAAGCTAGTGGCACAGACCACGCTGGAGGTAGTGGTGGTATTGTCGCAGACGTCGTTGGTACTTAGGCGGAAACAATAAGCGTTTTGAGCTGCGTTGATGGAGCGAATCGTCACCGTGGTGGTATCGTTGGTAGTTGCACTTTGGCCTGTGTTTCTGAACGTTCCCGTTGCACCTTCATCAATTTGAATGTCAGCTTTGATACCCGCACTCCCTCTGACAAGCACATCCACCGTGCCGTCGGGGCGAGTGGTTACTTTGCGGATTGATACGCCCGTTGCAGTGGAAGTATTCAAAACCACATTGGTGTCTTTTTTGCAGGTAAGCGGAATATTGCCATACGCAATACCCGTTACTGAAATCGTGGCTGCATTGGCATTAGTGGGATAAGCATAGGAAATAATGTAAGGGCTGTTGGCTTTGGAGACGGGAAGGTAAACTCCTCCGCCAAAATTAACCAAAAAAGATTCGTAGCCTTTGGTCGTAGAATCGTCGGCGATAGTGACTACCACTTTTCGATCGCTACAGACTTGTACTTTATAATTGGGTGCTGTGACGGCTTCGACTACGCGGCAGGCGATGGCTCCTGTGCCCCCCGTACTTACCAGCTGGAGTATGGTGTATTTGCCAAGTTTGGTATAACGATGTGATGTGGTGGCAGTAGCTGCATAGGGCGCTTTGGTAGGGTCGCCACCTTTGTAGTCATAAATGTATTGGGCATTTTCTCCCACCGTTTTTTCTACATTGACATCAAATAAAAGACAACCAACAGACGAGCCTTTTACGATGAATCCACCATTGCCAATCGAAGCGTTTCGTTGAGCAGGGTCACAATAATCTTGCCCCAATACGGCTAGGCTTACCAAAAAGAAAAAAAGTACAAGAGATGATTTCATAGATTTATGATTTCCGATTTCCTTCTCCCCAAAGAACGTATCTTTGCAAAAGGTTGTTTTACTAACAAACTTACTACGAAAAGAATTACACGCACTACACAGAATCGTAAACATAAAACGTTGTTTTTCGCAAACTATTTTTATTTGATACATGGATAGCAATAATAATACCAATTCCATCAAGCTCGATACCATTGAATCGGCGATTGAAGACATTCGAGCAGGGAAAATCATCATTGTGGTCGATGATGAAGACCGTGAAAATGAAGGAGACTTTATTTGTGCGGCCGAAATGACCACGCCCGAAATGGTGAACTTCATGGTAAAAGAAGGTCGTGGGCTGATGTGTGCCCCCCTTACCGTGGAGCGCTGCGAGGAATTGGGCCTCAAAATGATGGTGGGAGATAATACTTCTACGCACGAGACACCTTTTACCGTATCGGTCGATTTGCTTGGTCATGGTTGTACGACGGGGATTTCTGCTTCCGACCGTTCTAAAACCATTCAAGCTTTGGTGGATCCTAACATCCGTCCCGAAGAATTAGGTCGTCCAGGACATATCTTTCCGCTTCGTGCCATGCCTGGCGGCGTACTTCGTCGCACGGGCCATACCGAAGCTGCCATTGATTTTGCCCGTTTGGCAGGGCTACAACCTGCGGGGGTGTTAATCGAAATTTTGAACGAAGATGGTACGATGGCACGTCTGCCGCAATTGCGTGAATTAGCCGATAAGTTTGATATGAAGTTGGTGTCTATCAAAGACTTGATAGAATATCGTCTTCAAAAAGAAACCCTTATTAAGCGCGAAATCGCCGTTGACATGCCGACCGAATGGGGGCATTTCGACATGATTGCGTTCCGTCAAATTCACACCGATGAACTGCATTTGGCCCTTATCAAAGGTACGTGGGAGAAAGATGAGCCCGTATTAGTGCGCGTTCACTCATCGTGCGTGACGGGCGATATTTTTGGGTCATGCCGTTGCGACTGCGGGCCGCAATTGCACGCGTCGATGGAGATGGTTGAGAGAGCGGGCAAAGGCGTGGTTGTGTATATGAACCAAGAAGGCCGCGGCATTGGACTTATCAACAAACTGAAAGCCTATAAATTGCAAGAAAATGGCTTGGATACAGTTGACGCCAATATTGCCCTTGGATTTAAAATGGACGAGCGCGATTACGGGGTAGGAGCACAGATTTTGCGCGATTTGGGATTGAGCAAAATCAAACTCATTTCAAATAACCCTAAAAAACGGGTGGGTTTGATGGGTTACGGTTTAGAAATCATTGATTGTGTGCCCATCGAAATGCCTGCGAATCAGTACAATGAAGGATATTTGAAAACAAAGCGCGATAAAATGGGACACCGTCTTACGCAGTTTGCAGCAGTAAAAGAATAGAATAAATGTCGAGGGTAGAGTGCAGAATGTCGAATTTGATTTGATTTTTATTCGACACTCTGCATTCTGCATTCGACACTCTTTTACCCTCGACCCTCAAATGCTAGAACAATACTGCTCGAATCACCAATGGACTCGAAGTAGGATAAATGTTCTCAGCAGGATACGAAGGGTTCACCAAGTTGTTATAACTTAGGTTATACAACAACATCAGGTTAAATGCTTTGATAAAACGTCCGCCAATCGGAGTGGAATACGAAGCTCCGACCATGGCCGAATTAATCCAAGTGCGCTTACGCACGCCGCTGGCGTTGTAGTCGCGGTATTGGACGTTAAGAGATTCGTATTCAGCGTTTAAGTTGATACTTTCATACACATTAAACATCCCAAACACCCGCCCGCCGTAGTTGTCGTAGCTACTTTTGAGGGTAGGAGAATAGCGGAGTTGGGTGTATTGATACGTAAAACCTCCCCCTAAAGAAAGGCGATTAGTAACTTGATACCCCGCCACGGGTGAAACCCCGATGCTGGTTACAGTTCCAAACGACAGTGGGCCAATACTGCCTCCCAAGCGAAGGCGGTCTAAAGGCGATGGAGGACGCTCTGGATCCTGTTTGCGAGGAGGCGCGTCTAACACTTTAATGGGGCCATCATTATTGGGTCGTACTGGTGGTGGAGGTGCGTCGGGGTTGGCTGTCTGGGCGGCGGCTCCAAATGCCCATAAGGAGGCCACGACCAATCCCAAAAATAATTTTCTCATAGTCTCAAATATAAAAAACGTTCAAAAGAGATTACGTTCAAAGGAACAATTCTGTTTCAAAAACGAAAAAAAAGGAGGGCTATTGCGTGGTAAGTTCTCGGAAGACTTCTTCCAACGGTTTACCTTCGCTGCGTAAATCGGCAAGTGTACGATTGGCCACGACTTGCCCCCGATTGATAATGACCGCACGATCGCAAATGGCTTCTACTTCCTGCATGATGTGCGACGAAAAAAGTACGGTTTTTTCTTTTCCAACGCTTTTAATGAGTGTCCGAATCTCAAGAATTTGGTTGGGGTCGAGCCCCGTGGTGGCCTCGTCCAAAATCAAAACGGGCGGGTTGTGAATCAAGGCTTGGGCCAAACCAACGCGCTGGCGATAGCCTTTGGATAATTGCCCGATTTTTTTGTTTTGTTCAAGCTCTAGTCCACATATTTCTACCATTTCACTCACCCGCTGGCGCAGTTTTTCGCCTTTGAGGCCATATAAAGCCCCCACAAAACGCAAAAACTCTTTGATGTACATATCGGTGTAAAGCGGGTTGTGTTCAGGTAGATAGCCAATCGAGCGGCGTACTTCCATCGACTGCTTTGCTACGTTAAATCCACACACTTCTACGCTTCCGCTGGTGGCGTTGAGGTAGCCCGTCGTGATTTTCATGGTCGTCGATTTTCCCGCGCCGTTAGGCCCTAAAAATCCCATGATTTCTCCAGGCTTTACGTCGAAGCTAATGTCGTTGACGGCTTTTTGAGCGCCGTATAGTTTAGTGAGGTGTTGTATCCGAATGGACATGATTTTTCAGAATTGGGGCGAAAATACAAATTTCTCGTTTAGGGTCTTGTATATTTGCTTGATAGAAAACTACAAAGAGAAGGGATTGTTGTATTGCAATGGCACAATTTTGGCGTATAACAATGTAACGGACTTGCGTTTTATGAGATTGTTTAAACGGACTGGGGTTTTATTATTTTTAGGAGTAATCGCTTGGATGAATACGTGGGCACAAACCCCGACGATTACCACAACGGACGTCAGCGGGGCAACGGCCTGTGCTGGGGCCACTTTGTCGGTGGCGTTTACACCAGCCAATATCCCCACACCAGCCAGACGTACTTACACGGTGCAATTGTCAGGAACGGGCGGGACGTTTGCGAGTCCTACGGCGTTGGCATCGGGAGCAACCAGCCCGATTGTGGTCACCTTGCCCGCCACAGCTCTTGGTGGGGAGTATCGCTTGCGCGTTGTTTCGGATACGACGGGGGTTACATCAACGCCAACTTCTATTTTTACCATGCTCAGACGCCCTACTGCCACACTCTCGGGCGATACCACGATTACGTTGGGTGGCACGGCGACCCTAACGGTTGCTTTTACAGGAAATGGCCCTTGGACTTATACATTTACCAATACCAACACAGGCACTACGCTCACAAGTCCGCTCAAAGGGATTGTGCAACCTACTGTGAGTACTACCTATGCACTTCAGTCGGTTAGCAATGTGTGTGGTGCGGGTACAGTGGCTGGCAGTGCGCGGGTACGCGTTTTACCTATTATTACCTCTACTTTTGCATCTACTTCCGTTTGTGCAGGCTCGACGGCCACGGTGTCGTTTGTCACCACGGGTACGTTTGAATCAACGGCTGCTGTAACCTATACAGCACAGGTGTCAGACTCGACGGGAAGTTTTACCAATCCCGTTGCGATTGGGACAGGCACAGCCAGCCCATTGCAAGTTACTTTTCCAGCTTCGTTGTTGGCAGGCAAAAACTACAAAGTACGCGTTATCGCCAGTGCCTCTGCCTCTTCGGTGAGTAGTGGCGTGTTTGCGGTACAGGCCTTGCCTACGGTTATATTGAGTGGTAACACGACGATTGGGGTAGGAGAAAGTGCAAAACTTACGTTGGACTTCACAGGAGAAGGCCCGTGGACGTACGTGCTATCCAATGATCAAACGGCTACGGTGAACACTACCCCCGCCTTGGTGACGGTCAGCCCTACGACGACGACGACTTATTCTGTTAAATTAGTTCGTAATGCGTGCGGAACAGCCCCCACGCCGACAAGTACTGTTCTGGTAAAGGTCAATCCGCGGGTGAGTGCAGCCGACGTGGCCTTGGGTTCGGTTTGCGTCGGAAGTGTCATAAGTTTACCTTTTGTGGTAACGGGAACTTTTGAAGGCGCGGTTACTTATACCGTTCAGCTCTCAGATGCAACGGGCTCGTTTACAGCGCCTCGTGCGCTTGCAACGGGAACGAGTAGCCCTATTTCAACGACGATTCCTGCCAACGTTGCGGCGGGGGCGGCGTATCGTTTGCGGGTAGTAGCCAGTGTTACTTCAACATCGGTCAATAGCGCTTCTTTTATAATAAAAGTTAGACCAACGGCGGTATTGTCGGGTGCTGCTTCGGTCAATTTTGGTGAATCAACAACCTTACCTGTGACATTAACGGGCGATGGCCCATGGTCGCTTGTATTGTCAGACGGAACCACCGCAACTTCGGAAGTAACTCCTGCTCAAGTGACTGTAAAACCCACTCAAACGACCGTATATCAACTAACTTCGGTGCGAAATTCGTGCGGAGAAGGTACTGTTTCGGGGATTGCTTCAGTGACGGTTATTCCCCGCGTAATTACCGAAAACATCACCTCAGGTATTTGTAGTGGAAAAGAATTTGAGGTAAAATTTTCGCTTGGCGGCGGAACCCTCCCTGCCAATACCGTATTTCAGGCGCAGTTGTCGGACAGTTTAGGGAGTTTTACCAATGCCGTTATTATCGGGACGGGAAGCCGTAGCCCTATTTTAGCCAATATCCCCGCGATTCCGAACGCCAACGGTTACCGAATTCGGGTAGCGGTGGTAGGAAGTACAACGATTACGTCACAGCCGACATCGCCATTTCTGCTAGGACGCCGCCCTACGGCCGCACTGAGTGGAGGCGTAGCGACGCCGCTCAAGCCTGGGGATGAGTTGCTACTCGTCGTTCAATTTACGGGAGATGCGCCTTGGACATATACAATGTCGGATAATACGACGGGTACGACCAACGAAACCCCCGTTTTGGTCACGGTCAAGCCCACTTTACCAACGACTTATACCCTCACTTCGGTGAGTAACTCGTGCGGGACGGGAACGGTATCGGGTAGTGTAACAGCCAACGTGGTGATTACGGGGATGGAAGAAGAACAAGAAAAAATCATACTAGGGCCTAATCCACTGACAGATCGACTACGGCTAACCATCGACATCCCTACCGCGACCGAGTGGCAGTTGTTCGATGCCCAAGGACGTTTGTACCAAAGCCGTCAGTGGACAACGGGTGGATACCGAGATGAAATAAATACCCAAGCTTTACCAACTGGGCTGTATTTTCTTAGAATAAAAGTGGGTGATAAATGGCTTGAACGTAAGCTGTTGAAACAATAAAAAATAACCCCCTCTGACTCAGTAAACCGTTCAGAAGGGGCTAAAAAAGGCGTTTTTTTCAATAAATATTACGCTTGATGCTCTTTGCGGAGCAAATCATTGACGGTTTTGACGGGGTTGAAGGTAATCAACGGAACTTCCACAAACACCGTATTCCAGTCAGACATTGAGCCGTTCCAAAGTCCTGGAAGTTCTTGGGCTTTGAGGTCTTTTCCGTCTTTTGATTTTTGGGTAATAAAACCCGTATTGGAGTCGCGATAGCTCATCAACTCAAATTTCTTGCCTTTATAACCACGGAGAGAGCATACCAAATCAACGGGATTGAAGTGTGTTGCGGTATCGAAAAGCGCTTTTTGTGCAGCATCATCCATGTCAATTTGTGCCGATTCTACCACTTGGAGGGAGGTCGTGCCGTCGGGATTCGCCGCCCAGAAAGGCCCACCACCAGGCTCTCCGACGTTTTTCACCATTCCGCATAAACGCACAGGGCGGTCGAGCTTCATGGCAAAATAAGCGAGTTTTTCGGTGTTTGAAAGCATCCAAAAATCTTTGGTAGGCTGCGTAAACATCGTCGTTTCGTAAAACTCCGACAGTTCGCTGATTAGGCTATCGCTGTTTTCGCCTGCTTCGATGCGGGTCAAGAAATCAAAAATTTGCTGGCGGTATTTCAACAGCAACGCCCCGAGGACTTTTTTGTACGTAAAAGTGGTGTCTTTGAGGTTATCGGGTACTACGTTGTCGATGTTTTTGATGAATACCACATCACCGTCTTGGTCGTCGAGGTTGGCCAAAAGCGCCCCGTGCCCCGCAGGACGGAACAACAAGCTACCATCTGCGTTGCGGAAAGGCGTGTTGTCCATGTTCACCGAAATGGTATCCGTAGAAGGTTTTTGTTCTGAAAAACTCACTTCATAAGTGACGTTGTATTTTTCTTCAAAAGCAGGCTTTACTGCTTCAATCAGGGCTTCAAAACGGCTGCGGTGCTCAGGTGAGACGGTGAAGTGTAGGCGAACAACTCCATTGGCATTGGCGTAGTTGGCGCCTTCTACCAAATGCTCTTCTACGGGCGTGCGCGCACCTTCTTCATAGTTGTGGAATTTTAACAAACCTTTAGGAAGATTGCCATAATCTAGCCCTTTTCCACTCAAAATATAATCGGCAATTTGTTGGTAATTGCCACCGCTAATGGCCGTTTCAATGTCAATACCGTCGTTGGCCATGGCGGTTTTGAGGTCTTCAAAAAAAGCAAAATCACGAATCCGCTCGCTAAATTCAGGGATAGATTTGTCGCTTTTTCCGTCGTCTTTGAAGGCAAAAAGAGACTTGAACATCCGCGTGGCAGCGCCCGAAGCTGGGACAAACTTCAACAACGAAACGTTTTTGGCTTGTGAATCAAATTCATCGACAAGAGCGGCACTTTCTTCTTCACTTACGCGCACGATGCCGTCACCTACGGTAGCGGCCTTAAGAACTTTCAAAAAAGGGAAACCCGTTTCAAAATGAGAAATCTGCTGTTGGATGGTTTCAAGCGAAATGCCCTGTTTTTCGATTTGGGCGAGGTCTTTTTCAGTAAACATGGGTTTGAATAAGATTATACTGTTTAAGGTTCGGAGATACAAAATCGTATTATGACTACAAAAACTTGGACTTTGCGCTAAAAATAAGGAAGATTCAGGGATGCAAACTATAAAATATTTGTTAATCCTTCGACCGTTCGATAAAAAAAGCGGTTAGAAATGATTTTCCGTACTAACTTTGTATAAAAAAGCGGCTTTGTATGGCAATCCCACCCGAAAGTTCAAAAAAAATTGTGGTAGTACCCTGCGCTATCTTTGAAAAAGATGGGTATGTTTTTTCGGCACAGCGCAAAGAGGGAATGTCACTGGCCCTAAAATGGGAGTTTCCTGGCGGAAAAGTTGATGAAGGTGAAACCGAAATAGAGGCGCTTCACCGCGAAATCATGGAGGAGTTGAGCATTGAAATTGAAGTGGGTGTTCGCCTCAATCCTGCTTACAAAGAAGATCCCAATCGTATTATCTGCCTTGTACCTTACGTGTGTCGGATGCTTACCTCGCCCATCGTTTTGACCGAACACCAACAATATAAATGGGTTCGCCTAGAGGAGGTTCACAAATTAGATTGGGCCGAAGCCGACTTAGAAGTCATCGAGACTTTTCTTCACTATTTAGGCGTCAGCAAACTTCGCCGCCATAAAGCTAAATTGAAGTGCTGATTTAAAGGAGGAGGGGACCCTCCCCCTCGCTAATTTTTCACTACTTTACGGACAATCGTTTGACCTTCTATCATAAAACGTAACAGATACGTACCAGGGGCGGTGTCTTCTAATGATATGTCAAGTCCGTGCAATGTTCCTTTTCGGAAATGCCCTTTGTTGAGGATTTTACCTTGGGCGTCCAACAATTCCCAGTCGCCCGATTTTTGACCAAAAAACCTAGCTTCTACTTTGACTTTGTTGTGGGTCGGGTTGGGTAATACCCGCAAGTCTTCGTCAGATATAGGCTCAATGGCCGTAATCAGCACACCCACGCGCGCACTTCCACCGACGCTTCCGTTTCCACATACGTTTGTCACGGATTTTAGGGTATAAGTTGTTTCCAACGCTGGTTTTACGCTGATGGTACTGGCGGAGGCAGATACGCTTGCCGAGCTATTGTCCGACAGAACGTAGGTCACAGGAAATGTACCTTGTACGGCTAATCTTAGCTTTGCTTCTCCACCAAAAGCAATCGTAGTATCGCCACTAAGGGTAGCTTTGGCGCGTTGCTTGAGCGAAAAAGCGTCGCTTGGCGTGAGGTTTGCGTTGGCATTTTGGGTAGGCTTGATGCGTAAACGGTAACTGCCGCCGATTTCTACATTGGCAGGAATCGTAACTTTAAGGGGACTTTGGCTGCCACTTCCGACAGTGCGGGTGGTGGTAAAATTCCCTTCTTTGTCTGATAATTGAGCTTCAAAGCCAATGCCTGTATCAAACCCTCCTGTGACGGTAAAAGGTAAATCAAAGACCGATTCGTCGCAGACAGTGATTGTGATGGGTAATTGAGTAACTACTTTGGGGGTTATTTCTACCCGTGCACTTCCACTTGTCGTACCCGTACCACAAGCATTGCTTATAGAAGTGACGGTATAAATGGTAGTGGTTTGGGGCGAAACGTTGATTGTCAGCGGATTAGTTGATGTAGTGCCCGTAGTGTTGTTAGAAAGTTGGTACGTCCACGGCCCTGAACCAGAAAATTGAAGCGTGAGTTGTGCGTTTTGCCCTGCATCAATGGCGGTTGAACCACTCAAGGTAGCCGTGGGTTTTTGCTGAATACGGAAGCCAAGGGATACGGCTGGAGCAATCCCTGCGACGTTGGCCACAATTCGCAAACGATAATTGTCCCCCGAGGGCAGAGACGCAGGCAAAGTAGCTGAAAATGCGCTGTTACTTTCGGTGGATAGGGTAATGGGTTGAGAAAAATTTCCTTGATTATCAGATAATTGTAAGGTGTATTTCCAGCGATTACGGTCAGTGTTGGCAACAGAAAATGGCACAGAAAGTACCTCGCCTGCGCAGGCATTAGCTACAGGTTTATCGAACAAAAGGACAGGCTTTTCACTCACTGACACCACAAAACGGTCTAACAAACAACCCGCTTCGTCGCGGACTGAAAGCGTAGTGTCTCCAGTGAGAGTGAAAGATAACGTAGGCTCATTGCTGCCATTTGACCATTTTGCAGCGCCTTTCCACGACGGTGTCAACGTCACATTTTCGCCGTGACGCGCTTTGAGCTGAGTCGTTTTATTGACGTTTTTGAAAATTGTAAATTGATCACGAACCACGCCGTCGTTACAAAGCCATTCATAGTTAAGACGGTTGTCTTCTACTTCGATAACGACCGAGCCACCATTTTGGAAGTTTTTGAAAGGCATCGCAGGGTGGGCTGGTCCATCGAGTCCGTTGTTCCGTCCCGAAGAACCTGCAACTACGTAAATAACGCCTTCATCTCCTCCGTTTTTGACGTACGCACACGAATTGGAACTGTTGTCGTATTTGCCCGATGAAGTGCTGGTCAAATGAGCGGTTTCATTAAATGATGGAGCAAGCCCTGTGTGACCCCGCGTAGGGCGCGAACGTTCGTACAAGTGGCTATGACCGCTCAGTACCAAATCAACTTTAAAGCGCTCTAAAATAGGATTCAGATTTTGTCGAATAAGGACTAATTCCGTTTCGGTATCCGAATCGTGCGAGTTTTTGGTGTAAGGCGGGTGGTGAAACATCACAATCGTCCACGGAAGGCGATTGGCGGCTAAGTCTTTTTTGAGCCATTCTACCTGTGGGCTGAGCGTATCGTACAACCGATATTTATCTTGTTCAATGCCATAGGAGTCTAAGGCTACTACGTGTACATTACCGTAATCAAACGAATAATTCATTTCTGACCCCGACGGGACACCGCCTGACTCGCCGTTTTGGGGCTGGGAGAAAATCTGAAAATAGGCAATATCGCGGCGGCTTTGCACGCCCGAATAATATTCATGATTACCAGGAATGGCCCAAATAACGTTGTTTTTGAAGAAATAATCTTGGTAAATATTGAAGAAATTGTTCTGGTATTCTTCGTCGGTACCGATGGCATAGGCATTGTCTCCAAGAAACAAAACAGCGTCGGTTTGGCGGTTGTCGTTTTGAATGCGTTTTAAGTAAGCATCGCGTACTTCCCGCTGATTGGGTGAACCATCTCCTGCATCGCCTAAGGCCCAAAACCTCACTTTTTGCTTACTTCCCGTGGGCGGAGCCGTTTTGAAATAAAACGAATCTCCTTCATAAACAGTGCCGTTGACTTGGATTCCGTAATAATAGACCGAGTTGGGAGTAAGGCCAGTGATGCTTACTTCGTGTTCGGTCGTGGGAACCTCGCGGCCAACGCTTTGCGTTTTTTGGGAAGAAGAACTCCCGTAGGTAAGCTTACTAACCACCGCCACGTCTGTCCGCCAACGCACGACGATGCCCGTTGAAGAACCCATTTGGAGGTAAGGGCCACGCACGATTTTTTGGGCAAAAAGGGCATTGGAAGCACAAACGATTATTAGAAGTACAAACCAAACAAAGTTGGGTAGTGAAACGACTAAAAAACGGCGTTTAAGTAGAAATGGAGCCATGCGAATTGTGATTAGTTAAATCGAATCACAAAGTTGCGCAAAAGAACCTATTTTACCTCAATCGTTACGCTTACTTCTTTCTGAGGTTTGCAGTACCACTCGCCTTGGCAGCGTAAAAAGTACGTGGTGGTTTCTTGTGGCGAAAAACTGCGTTGATTTCGGGGTGAGTAACTGTACCGTTGCATCAGCGTTTTGGTTCCATTGGCGGTCTGGTAAAACCATTCCAACGGCCCCTGACCATATTCGTTGACGGGGCAGCCCGAAAATGATAAGACAATTTCTTCCCCCTTAGAAATGGTATATTTTTCGGCAGTGAGCGTGGGAGTAGGGACGTTGCAAGTGGCACATTCTTTTTCCCGAACAACTACGTACTGCACGTTTTGAGCAAAGTCGGAGGCTTTGAAGAAATAGCGCTGCGACCAACTGCCCGTGGTGGAGTTTTCAAGAATTACCCGATTGCTATCAAATGTTTTGGTTGAAGAAAGGCTCACTTCGGCACATTTCACTTCGTCGAGCAGGTTGGAATAACCTTTGCGAAGTGCTACTTTGTACTCGCGGCCTGTGAAAATATTGGTGTAGGTGGTATCTTGGGAAATCAAAATTTCGTAGGGATAAGGCCGAAGGGTGTCCACGGGTGGCAAGTTGACGTCAATGTCGTCACGATAAGCTTTGTCCGTAAATCGAATCAATGCGCGGGGGGCTTTTCGGTCGGTAGTGATGCCTTTAGGGCCGTCCCAAACGATTTTAAATTTGCGGGAAAGAACCGTTTTAAACGAAATAGGCCGACGTACCAACTCACAAGGATTGGTCAGGCCACCTCGGTAAAAAATGCCAAACACGGCTGTGGCGTAGTACAAACTATCTTGTGGATTAAAAAAACCACGGTCTTGGTCAGTGACTTCTGAAGTGCTGATGGGAGTACCTGCTTCACACTTACCTGAAGTGCCTGATGTTCTTCCGTTAAAAAATGGATTTTCGCACCCTATCAGCCCTACCAATCCAGTCCATACAATTATTGTCAGCCACTTCTTCATTTCACAAATCGTTTTCGATAGTTTCTCAGACAAATATACGGGGAAATTCACAAAAACGATTCTGCTAGTTTGAGCAAAGTTTATAAAACTGGTATGCTTATTGCTCTGAGCCTGAGTATAACTAAGCTTACGTACATGAAAAAATTATACCTAGTTGCGTTGTTGAGCATGTTAGTGGGAGTGCAGTCGTATGCTCAACGTTTTGTGAAAATCGACGAAGACAGTCGCCGTTTTTGGATGAATGTGGGCGTCGGGCCTGGTTTGATGAAAGCGGGTGGCTCTTACGATTTTAGCCCATTTTTTCTCCCGAAAACAGCTCCTACATGGCAGGTGTTTTTGTCGCCTTATTACATGGCTTCCAATCGTTTTAATGTAGGTTTAAAACTAGGTGGCTTTTTCCGACCTTCGTTTGAAGATGTTGAGTCAAAAAGCGTGATTCAACAGAAATTCACTTCGTTTGGGTTGTTGTACGCCGACTATTATTTGTCGTCGCCCTATCGGATTTTGGAGCGCCCTTGGAAACCGCGTTTTTACTTGGGCTTAGGAGCAGGCGTTTCGTACATTGGTAAACTAGAAGCCAAAGACTTATTGACCGAAAACCGCTTTACGTTCCGCCGCAAAAACCAAGATGCGTTCATTACGGTAGCACCAAAAATAGGGGTGTCATTCCGCTACATCAAACTTGAAATTGAGCATACCTTGACGACGCCTTTCAACCCAGATATTACGTCGATTACTATTATCAGCGCCCTTCCGTTGGGAAATCCACGATATTATTAGGGTAGGGAGTGATGAGATAGAAGTGATGAGAGATGAGTGAGTTCATTATTTTGTCAATGCTTGACACGTTGGTTAAAAACACATAGAGCACAATAGAATAAACACATAGAAAACAAAGCCATTTTCTCTATTTTCTGTGTGTAAAATCTATGTGAGCTATGTGTTTATCTATAAAATAGCGGGTTGTGAGCAACCCTTAACACGAGTCTATGTGAGCTATGTGTTTACCTGTAAAATAGCGGGTTGGCACGGCTAAGGTTTCAGCGCCAAACGACAATAATGACCAGCTAAACCTGCGAAGCCTGCCACCAATCCTCCCACGAGGGTAACGGCGGCAAAAAGACTAGCTGCGTTTGGTAATTTGAAAATTTCAGCCACTTTTAAGGGAAATTCCCCGCCGCTGGAGAAACTTTGGAACAACGAATACCCTAACCATAAAGTAGAAACTGCGGCAAACGCAATTCCGTAAGCTTCTTTGGCATTTTTAGCTTTCCAAAAACATAGCCCAAAACACACGATAGGCATCAGCCACCAAGGGCCTAAAAATTGCGCAATACCGCTTATGACAAGAATAAGAATATAAAGCATGAGTCGGAGAGTTTAGCGTTGTAATTTGACGGTTGATTTGATGCGAGGGTGTTGTTCGTCTTTCGACTTCAAAAACACCAGCTCATTGAGTTCGCCTTTGGCCCATTTATCCACCATGTTGTCGTAGTGGTGACTACCTGGGTTGCCCGACTGCCCCCCTGGGTACAAACCGTAGGCTTTAGGCCACGTTTTGTCGAGCTGTACTACCATCCGCCACGACGGCCCGTGTCCTGCTTCGGTGGTCGCATTGACAATGCCAGGCCCACCACCATTGATAACATCCATCCGTGAAAACGATTTGAACAATGGTACAAGGTGCTTGATGTCAGTTCCTTTGGCAGTACCCCATACCCACGTTTGTGGGTTGTACGGCCCGTATTTTACCGTAAGCGAGTCGATGGTGGCTTTAAAAGTGGTCGTAATAATATCGGCGGCGGTTTCTACTTTGTCGGTCGTTTTTACGTTGTCAAACCACTTCGCATTGGGTTGTTTTTGGAGCATGACCCACGTACGGTCGCGGGTAGGTTGAGACATGGGCGCTTTTTCGTCTTGGGTTGGAAATTCATCTTCCCAAATCGCCAAACGGAGTTCTTTTACGAAACGCTCGAAAATGGTAGGGGCGATTTCGTTGGGGTCGTTGCGCAAATTCCATTTGGCCAAAACGCCGTAGGCTGGCAAGGCTTTCGCGCTGGGGTCTTTTTCCAAATACTTTAGTAATTCGGGCAGAATGCGGCGTGCTTCTACGTTGAAATTATCATTTTGGAGGAGACGTAAGCTGTCGGGGGTTGCTTTGGTCATGTTGCCCAAACGCTCATTGATACGAATACCCCGTTCGGCAGGGGCAAATTTCCACCCCAAATAATACGGATACGAAGGGTCAGCAGGAAATTGATTGGCCGAACTCACAAAACCACGGGCAGGATTTTTGACGTAAGGTGTTTGTTCCACAGGAATCCACGCTTTCCATTCGTGTTCAGGGTTAGAGCCGTCGAGCGAGTATTTGCCTTGCTCTTTCCACTTGAGCGGAAAATGCCCTGCTGAGGTAATGGCAACGTCGTTTTGATTGCTGGCAAAGACAACGTTGAAACCTGGGGCGGCCAAATACGGTAAAATCTTGCGGTAATCGTCATAGTTCTTACCGTGGTTGATGAGGTACAGCGCCTTCACTGAATTTCCCGCAGCTAAGGGGCCAACCCACGTAAGCGCATGACCAACAGGTAAATCAGAGAAGAAAGGTTTTTGTCCTTGACTGTAAAGAATCGGGCCGTGGTGGGTATAAAGGACGGTATCGCGGATGATGTTGGGTGAACCTTTCACCTTAAATTCATTGACCCTCGACGTGACAGGGCGCCAGTTGTCGCCGTATTTGTATTCTTTGAACGTATTGTCTTTGAACTGAATTTGGAACAAATCAAACACGTCCGAACCTACGTTGGTCATTCCCCACGCAATGTCTTTGTTGAACCCAATGCCGATACCTGGCCAACCGGGCACGCACACGCCATAGACGTTGACCGTGGGTGAAACCAACTGCATTTGGTACCAAATAGAAGGAAGGCTTAGACCCAAGTGGGGGTCGTTGGCAAGCAAAGGTAGCCCAGAGGCTGTACGCGAACCGTGAACCGCCCAGTTGTTGGAGCCAATGCCTGGGTTTTCGGCTTCAAGGTCGAGATTGGCAGCCATGCTTGCTTTCATGAGTTCGGGTACTTTTGGTACAGCAAGCGGCGTAAAATCCCATTTTGTGCCCGAGGGTACAATCGGCGACTCTTCTACGGGATAGTCAGGAAAAAGGTCGTTCATGGTTTCTTTGCCAAACTTCGCCAAAGCATTGGCCATGCGATAGTCGTCCGAGCGTGCGTTCATGTCTTTGCGCATTACCATTTCGACCAAGGCCGTTTTAAGCGGTGACCAAGCTTCGGGCGTATAGCCAAGAATTTTATATTCGATGGCCAAATCTTTGTACGAAACCTGTTGAATGTAAGCGTTGACCCCCGCCGAATAAGACTCCACAATGAGCTTAGAGGTGGGGTCGTGGGTAAACGATTCGGCCAATCTCTCGGCTCCTTCGGGCAGTTGGAGACGACGATTATAGCGGTCAAAATCAAGCGCCAAAGGCCCCATTACTTCGCTCAAACGCCCCGCCGCTACGCGACTATAAAAGTCCATTTGCCAAAGACGGTCGCGGGCAATGATGAAACCTTGGGCGAAATACAAATCTTCATCGTTGTCGGCAAAAATGTGCGGAACGCCATTGTCGTCGTATTTGACCGTTACTTCTCCTTTAAGCCCTTGTAGTTTAATGTCGGTCGGAGGAAGCTTTTCAGCTGACTCAGCATTTTGCCAAAAACCCGTAAACGGACTAAAAAAAGGCCCCAAAGCAGGAGCAGGCCCAAGCGGGCGGCTAAAAATGTACGTCAATCCACCAGCTACTAGCAGACTCAACAACGCACGAATGTATTTCATTGGGGAATGTTAAAAGGGTTTGGTTTTGGTATTTTGTTGATAAAAAAATGAATTAAACGGGGTGCAATTTACTCTTTTTTGTCAAATGTTGGCCAATCGAGCGGCGCACGATCTTCGGCTTCTCCCAATAAATAGCCAAAAGGTTTAAGCGCTTCTACTGAATCGAAAATTACTTTGACAATAGCCGTTACGGGGAGGGCTAAAATCAAGCCCGAAACGCCCCACAATTGTCCCCCAAAAATCAAGACAATCATGGAAGCAAGCGGGTTGACGCTCACCTTTGACCCGACAATGTAAGGGGTAATAAAATTGCCTTCTAACACTTGAATTACCCCAAAAACAGCCAATACTCCCAACGAATACATGGGTGAATCAAGCGCCACCAAGGCCATCAACGCAGGTAAAATAGAGCCTATTAATAGTCCGATGTAGGGAATGAGGAGCAAGCAAGAAGCAAAAAAACCGAAGAAAACGGCGTGCGGAACTCCCAACAGCAACAAACCTGCGGAGTTGAGTACGCCCACAATCAAAATGACCGACACCAACCCAACGAGGTAGCCTTGCACAACCTCATAAATGCGTCGAATCGCTTGATCAACGCGGCGTTTGTGTCGGCTGTCGAATAGTTTGTAAAAAAATTGACGGAAAAAATCGCGGTAAAGCAAGAAGAAAAAAACGAACAAAGGAACAAGCGTTGCCGAAGCCAGCGTACCCGTGGTGGTGGCGACAGCACCCGTCAAGACCGATGCGCTGTTTTTGAGGGCTTCGGTAAGGTACTTGCGGCCTTCGCTGATTTGCTTGCGGCGGCTCATGCCAAAATTATCACTCAAAAAATCTTGTCCTTGGTCAATCCAATAATTGGCTTTTTTCTCCAAACGAGGAAGCTCTTCTCCAAAACTGATGATTTGAATGGAAGCCAAGTAAATCAATCCTACCAAAACGGCAAAAAAGATGATTTGAGCGATGGTAATGGCCAATAACCGAGGGAATCGCCAGCGTTCGAGTAAGGCACAGATTGGGTACAGTAATACCGAAAATAAAACCGAAAACGTAAGCGGTACGATGGTTTCACGGAGCACGTACAAAATATAAACGATAATCACCGACGAAAGTAACCAGCCAGCGAGTCGAAGGGAAAAAGGAAATGATTTTTGCATGGTCGGAAATGGTAAATTCGCTCAAATCTACGTATTTTAAAGGGGAAAAGGCAAACACCCGTGTTGAGGGTTGCTCACAACCCGCTCAGGGATAGATAACCACATAGTTCACATAGAATTTTCACATAGAAAATGTTTCAAAAACTATTTTGGTTGGCTTTCACGCTGCGCGTAGCGACGTGCGACTGCCACCACGAACGACGAAAAGAAGGCTTCAAACGGGCAAATGCCCGTTATACAGTAACGCAAGTTGGCCAATTGCCGCCGCAGATTCATGAAACTTCGGGACTGGTCTTGGGTGAAAAAGAAGGAACATTTTGGACGCACAACGACGGTGGAAACCCCGCTGAAATTTATGAAGTTGACCCAAAAGGGACGTTACTCCGCACGCTTCCGTTGTCGCCTTTGGCCAACAAAGACTGGGAAGACATCGCCAAAGACGACCGAGGTAACCTCTACCTCGCCGACGTTGGCAATAACGCCAACAATCGCCGCGATTTGGTCATTTATAAATTTCACCCTTCTACGCCCGAGCGCGTGGAAAGTATTCGGGTTAGGTACGCCGACCAACGCGCGTTTCCACCCACCGCCGACTCGCTCAATTTTGATTGTGAAGCGGTGGTTTGGCACCAAAACAAACTCTATTTGTTTTCTAAAAACCGCAGCAAAACCGACCGAATGGTGAAAATGTACGCTGTGCCTGACGCGGCAGGCAGCTACGAGGCCACTTCCCAAGACAGCGTGTATAGCCACGCCATGGTAACGGGGGCGGATGTAAGCCCCGACGGAAAAACGCTGGCATTGCTCACCTACGGAAAAGTATTGCTCTTTGACATTGCCCAAGGCATGAATTTAGAATACCCTACGCATTGCCTAAAAATAGCCCGCGCTCAGACCGAAGCCATTGTTTTTGTCAACAACACTGACTTTGTGATTTCCAACGAACGAAAGGGGGAACTGTGGAAAGTGACGAAAAAATAGCCCCTTTTGTCATTCTGAGATAGCGCGAGCGTTTCGCTCGTGATATTCATTAGTAGGCTTCTAGCCTTTTCAAATATTGACTAAAAGGCTGGAAGCCTTTGAATAGATAGCACGAGTGGGACACTCGCGCTATCGGAAAAGGGTTACAAAAATCCTTATGATTTAGGGTCAGTTGGGAGTTTGATGGTTGGGATTTCGTCTGCCTCTTTGCCTTTTAGGTAATCGGGAAGGTTCAAACCTGCCATGTTGAAAAGATCATTAAGTGGAGGAACAGATTTCATCATACCAGAGATGAAGTTGGCGGTTGATGAGTTCTCACCGTTGCTCCCGCCATTGTCCCAAACTGTCACTTTGTCGATTTTGATATTTTTCACGGCTTCTACTTGAATTTGTATCAACTCAGGAAGTTTTTCAATCAACAACAACTGGAAGGCTTTCGACGGGTCGCCACCTGCGGCTTGCACTACTTCTTTGTAGCCCTCGGCTTGTTTGGTCAGGATTTCGTACAACCCTTTTGCTTCGGCCTCCATTTTGGCATAAATCGCGTCGGCTTCCCCTTTGGCTTTTTCGCGGATGCGCTCGGCTTCGGCTTGAGCTTCGATAATGGCGCGTTGTTTGGCGATTTCGGCAGGGACAATCGTGTTGGCCAACTGTGACGAGCGTTCGCGTTCGGCGCGGGCGGTTTCTGCTTTTTGTTCTGCTACATACGATTCTTCCAAAGCCATCGCCTGTTGTACTTTTTCGGCGGCGTTGGCGCGGCGGTTGGCTTCGGCTTCGCGCTCACGGCGGAGTGCTTCGGAGTTGGCAATTGTAATTTTAGCTTCGTTTTCTCCTCGAACGGCGATGGAGTTGGCCTCCGAAATTTTAATACGCGTGTCTTTTTCGGCTTCGGCTTTCCCGATGGCTTCGTCGCGGAGGGTAGCGGCGATGACGATTTCTTTGTCTTTTTTGGTTTGAGCAATCTGAATATCGCGCTCACGTTGCGTTTCGGCAATGCGGGTATCGCGATCGCGGTCGGCGAGGGCTTTTCCAATTTCCCCTACTTTTTCTTGTTCGGCTACGCTGATTTTGGCTTCGTTGATGGCTTTGGCGGCGGCTTCTTTCCCAAGAGCTTCGATGTACCCCGACTCGTCGCGAAGGTCGGTAACGTTGACGTTAATCAATTTTAAGCCTATTTTTTTCAATTCGGCCTCTACGTTTTGGGTAATATTGGTCAAAAACTTATCGCGGTCGGAGTTGATTTCTTCAATGGTCATCGTCGCAATCACCAAGCGAAGTTGTCCAAACAAAATATCCTTGGCCAATTCCTGAATCTCTTGCATCGAAAGCCCCAAAAGACGTTCGGCGGCGTTGTTCATGCTATCGGTTTCGGTTGAGATGGCTACTGTAAAACGGCAAGGAACGTCGATGCGGATGTTTTGGCGGCTAAGGGCGTTGGTCAAATTGGCTTCAATCGAAATCGGTTTTAGGTCCAGAAAAGCGTAATCCTGAATCACAGGCCACACAAAAGCACCCCCGCCGTGGATACAGCGCGCCGAGGAGGTTCCACCGTCTTTGTTGGTGCCCGTCCGTCCGTAAATGACGAGAATTTTGTCCGAAGGACAGCGCTTGTAACGCGCCAAAAGGGCGGTAATGGTGGCGAAAATAACGACCGCAATCACCGCGATGGTAATCAATGGAGTCATGGTTGTAAAGAGATTTAGTTAAAAAATGAATGAAAATAGTTTAGTAAAAAGAGAGAATTAGCACAGCTCCACCACTAAGGTGTCATTGGGCAAAGTAGCAGTCACTTTAACAACCGCTCCCGTGGGAATAGGCGTTGCTTGTTGGGTGACGGCATTGAGCTCGCGCAGCGTATTTTGAACACTCACGTGCACTTTGCCATGACCGCTTTGCTGGGCAGGAATGGTCAGATAAACTTCGGCGGTTTTACCGATGGCGTTTTCGAGCCGCATCACGTTGTTTTGGTTGAGCTTTTGTAATTGTTTGATAATAAAGAAAAATACCCCAACCAGCGCCAGTCCCGCCGATGTAGCCACAATAATGAGGACTAATCGATTGGGAATGAGTTCGTAAAAGCCAAGCCCCGTCCAGCCAAACCCCAACAAAAAGTGAATAAGGTTGCGAAAAGAGAACAATTGAAACGGCCCATCGGTATGCGAAACATCCCCGTCGAAGTCGGCATCGAGACCATCGGAGGCATCGCTTCCTGCAAACGTCATAACGGTTTGAATCAGGAAAATGAGCGAAGCAGGCAGCGTAATGTACCACAACCCTTTCACAAAAGGGTCGGCATTCTGTAGGAATTCCATAGCAGGTAGCGTTAAAGGTTAAGAATCACTTAAAAATAACGGTACAAAGGTAGATTACCTCGCCCTGCTGGAAGAAATGATTTTAAGGTCGCGCCTTGGAAACACGTGATGGCGCCTTGTAAGTGCGTGATGAGTGGTATCAGCTAAAAAAATGGGCTAAGTAACTTTCCAACCAAGCGGCTAGAAAATAGGGGAGATTGAGGAGGCGATAAGGCTTGCCTTTGCGGGTTTGAACGTGGTCAATAGAAATTTTTCCTGCATAAAAGCGCACTGCCATATCGTGGGGGCAACGATCCATAAATTCGTGTAATGAACGTAGCGCACCGCTTGCTCCTGACTTGATTTCTATGGGAATGAGCAGGTTGCGATAAGGATAAACCAGGTCCACCTCAGAAGAGGTGCCACCTTCTTCGCGTACCCAAAAGTGAAGGCCTGAATCGGGTAAGTAACGCAATGATTTGAGTTCTTGCACCACCACTTGTTGGATAAGTTTACCGCGAGAGCTATCATTTAAGTCATTGATGACGAGTAATTCGCGGTGCAGTCCCAGCTGAAAATTAACCAATCCAACATCCAAGTATTGGAGACGAGGGCTTTTTTTGAAATCGGGTAAAGGAGGCAGCGAAACATTAGTAGTGGGATACATCAGCTCCAAGATCTTGGCTTTTTCCAAGGCGTTAATAGCCTCTTTTACCTCTCTTGTTTTGAAAGAAGAATTGCCAAAATTGTTAAAAATGATGCGATTATCAATCTCAAACGGGGCCGTATCCATGATATGGCGTAAAACTGTCCGCTGCGTGAAGTTGGTGGCGTATTTTTCGATGTCGGCTTTGTAGGCTTCTGTGATAGAGGCGTACAAATTGATGAGTCGGCTTAGATTTTTATCTTGGAGGTAACTGGAGGTAATGTTAGGCATACCTCCAACCATCACGTATTCGTGAAAAATTGGGTAAACTAGGGAGAGAAACTGATTATCAATAGGGACGTGATTAAGCGTCGTTAGCAATGCCTGATTGCCCATTCCGCTGAGATATTCTTGGAAATTGAGTGGATGTAACTCCGCAAATTCGACTCTCCCGACGGGCATTCGGGCAATTTGTTCGATGGAAAATTCTAACAATGAACCTGTTACGATAACATATAAGTGCGGGTAATCTTCGTAGAAGAATCGCAATGCTTCCAAAACCTTAGGTGCTTCTTGGACTTCATCAATGAAAATGAGCGTTTTTTTGTCTTGGCTGTCGATTTTTCCTTTGGCTAAGAATAGTAATTGTACGGTGATGGAAAGGTTTTCAACAGTGTCGAAAAGCTGACGGTCAGACGCCCGTTCCAAGTTAAAATAGAGGTATTGATCAAACGATTGAGCAAACGCTGTCACCAAGGTAGTTTTTCCTACTTGTCTTGCACCGCGCAAAATTAATGGCTTCCGCGAAGGGGATTTTCTCCATTCGTGTAAAAAAAACTCTAACTGTCTATTTATCATGGCTTTGTTTGATTTTATAGGCAAATTTAAACTTTTTTTGTTTGATATTATAAGTAAATTATGGTATATTTTGTTTGATTTTATAGGTAAGATGCTAAAATCAAGAATAGCCTGGGTTGATTTTGAAAAACCGCCCCACAGTAAATTACCCCAAGACCGTCCTTATGGCAGTAGCTAGCAAACCAGCCCTCTCATGGAAATTTTGGAAACCCTTTACAAAGAAATTTTAGGCTTTTTAGGCGTAAACGGCATCATCAAGATTGTCAGTAGTGGAGATTATAGTGCGTTTAGCACCTTAGATGGCATCCTTACGGCCTTGAGGCCGATGATTCCACTATTGTTGGTGTTTGAGTTTGGGTTAGGAATTGCCCAGAAAAACCCGCAGACCAAAGTTTACCGCACCAACTTTATCATCTACGTTTTCAATCGGTTTATTTCTCGCTATATCTCTTTGGGCGTAACGGGCTGGATGATTGCTACCCTACAGCCCTATGCTCCTTTCAATGCCCCGCTCAAGTGGTATTGGCTGCTTTATGGCTACGTAGTGTGGGAGTTTGCGCATTTTATTTACCACTTTTTGGGGCATAAAGTGCGGCTGTTTTGGTGTCTGCACGCCACGCACCACACGCCCGAAGATATGAACCTGTCGGTGGCGCACGCGCACTTTTTCCTTGAAGCCCCCTATGCCGATGCCATTCGTACGTCTATTTGTATTTTGGCGGGGTTAGACCCTAAGTTGCTGTTTTTCATTATGTTTATCGACGGTACGTACGGTACGTTTATCCACGTCGGAGAAAACCTCTTCAAAGACGGTACGCTGGGGCTGCAAAAGATACCTTTCTTTGGCAAATACATCCTGACGCCTTCTGATCATCGGGTGCATCACGCCCGTAATCCACTGTACATGGATACCAACTATTGCAATTTCCTTAATATTTGGGACAGGGTATTTGGTACGTACCAAGTGGAGCGAAAAGACATCCCCATAGAGTACGGCATCACGCGTAAAATTGATTCGGGCAATTTTATGGAGACCTATTTTGGCGAAATTTGGGAGCTACTTAAGGATATGTCAAGCGCCCCCAGTATCAAAGCGTTTTTGTTGTATCCAATCATGCCTCCAGGCTGGAGCCCCGACGGCAACCACCGCACTTCTACGGTCGTTCGGCAGGAATATTTGGATGGGAAGGAAGCCGTCGCCTAGCGCGAATCCTTTCTAGGTAAGATCGAATGTTCGCTTGCGGTGCTCTAAACCCCATTCGACCATTGCGTCTAGTACACTTTTGATGTTTCTGCCCGATTCGGTAAACTCATATTCGATAACCACTGGAATAGTATCGTGGACGGTTCTTTTGACAATTCCGTTCAGCTCTAATTCTCTCAATTCTTTTGACAACATTCTTGGGGTAATCTTCGGGATTTCACGTTCAATATCCCTAAATCTCTTCTTCCCAAAAATCAATGAAGCCATAATCTGAAGCTTCCACTTGCCCGTTAGCACATTCATGGTATCGTTTACGGCCATCACAAAAGAGTGCGGACAATCTTTAATTACGTTCAAATCAAGTTCTATTTCCATCTCTAAAAATTTGGGGTGCTATACTATTGTATAGTTCTAAAATTCACTATACAATAGTATAGTACTATAATTTGTATAGCAAAGTTACTATAAATTTGCATCAAAAAACAATAACACTGATGAAAAAGAACAAAACAATTTATTGGATTTCAACGGCCTTAGCCATGCTTACGGGAGCCACTACGGCCTTTATGTACTTTACAAACCCCCAATTTATCGAGGGATACCGACATTTAGGTTTTCCTGACTATTTCCGCATTGAGCTAGGAATTTTCAAGATTATAGGGCTTCTCATTTTACTTATCCCTACGATTCCTGCCAGAGTGAAGGAATGGGCGTACGTTGGCTTCATGATTACCTTCGTTTCGGGCATCATTGCCCACGGTACGGTAGATGGCCTGGGGTTAGCCATGGCTCCGATGATTCCGTTGGTTTTCTTAATCGTGTCATATATCTACTTCCATAAGTTGCAACGTGTCTCGGTTGCGCAGTAGTCAACTAGGTATTCTTAGGGACATAAATGCGCCTAACTACGTGAACAGCATGAACAGAAGAGACTTTAATAAGCAATCAATCATGACGACAATGGGAATTTTAGCAAATGATTTGGTGCCCGAAACCGCTTCGGCGCAAGTCGCAAAAGGACGAACCATTTATAAAATAATCAGTGCCTCTACGGGTGGTATGGGGAAAATGGGTTTGAAAAACATCATCCAGGGAGATTACCAAAACTACGTTTCCCCGTTTTTCCTCATTGATGAATTTGAAATGCAGTTGCCCAAAGGAGCTCCATTTAGGGTAGATGCCCACCCCCACGCAGGAATTATTCCAACGACGTATTTACTGAAGGGCAATGCCCATCACCGAGATAGCATGGATAACGATTTTGAGTATAAAGCGGGCGATTTTATTCAGTTTACCTCGGGCAAAGGAGCATTGCACATGGAGGAAACGGGCAGCGAGCTTTTTAAAAACGGTGGAGTTTTTCACGGCTTTCAAGGGTGGTTGAATATCCCGTCTCAACTGAAAAAATCAGCACCTTATTCTACGCACGTAAAAGAGGAAAACATAGAAGTTGTAGAAAAAGGAAATGCCAAAATTAGGGTTATTTTGGGTGAAGTCTTTGGTGTGAAATCAAAGACCCAATTGCTGATGCCTGTCATTTATTGGCATGTATCAATGAAAGAAGGCACGACTTTAGCGCTGCCCGTAGCGACCTCGCAAAACGCGTTTGTCTATCTTCAATCGGGGCAACTAGAAATCAATGGTACGCAGGTCAATACGAGTCAAGCCGTTCTTTTTGAACGTGATGGAGATACCATTCAGCTAAAAGCAAAAACAACATCTGAGCTTTTGGTCTTAGGAGGTGCGGTCAATAACGAGCCTTACATGGCTTATGGCCCTTTTGTATTAAACAATGAACAAGAAGTAAGACAAGCCTACATGGATTTTCAACAAGGAAAATTTGGGGACTTGGCCAAAACAAATGGAGTAAACAGATAAATAACAATCAAAATGAAAGTAGCAGTAATTGGAGCCACAGGATTTGTGGGAAAAAACATTGCCAACGAATTGGCGAACAGGGGAATAGAAGTAACAGGTATTTCCCGAAAAGAACAGTCATCTGAGCACCCTAATTTTACCTATTTGGCGATTGATGCCACTGATACAACAGCTTTGGCTTCGGCGCTGGAAGGGTACGATGTGGTCGTCAATGCGTTTAGCCCAGGTTGGACAAACCCTACTATTTACGAAGATTTTATTGAGGGGTCTAAAGCAATCCAAGAAGGCGTAAGGCAATCGGGCGTAAAACGTTTCATCAGCATCGGTGGTGCAGGAAGCTTGTATTTACCAAACGGTACTCAGCTGGTAGATACTTTCCCACAAGATAATCCTTTTGTACCTGGCGCTAAAGCGGCAAGAGATTATTATCATATACTGAAAGAAGAAACAGAACTAGACTGGGCGTTTTTTAGTCCAGCGATGGATATGCACCAAGGCATCACAGTCGGAAGAACTGGAAAATACCGTTTAGGGACTGATTATCCTGTGATGGATGAAAATGGTAAAAATGTTCTCTCCGTAGAAGATTTAGCCGTTGTTATTGCCGATGAAGTCGAAAATCCTAAGCATCACCAGATGCGATTCACGGCAGCGTATTGATATTTTGCAAGCCATGCTTTATCCAAGCTACTGGCATCAGAGCCACCTGCGGTAGCGAAGAAAGGTTGGCCGCCACCGCCTTTTACGCTGAATTCAAAACTGTAAGATAAACACTGCTTTAACCCCATGCCTTTAGGCTGGGGGATAGGAATAAACATAGCAACGCTGGGGCTTCAGCCCTGAATTTTGGAATATGGATGCGAGAAATTCAGGGCTAAAGCCCTAGAGTATGATTTTGTTTACAGGCCCCAGTCTAAAGGCATGGGGTTTGAGGATATAAACGGGTATTTGAAGATTATTGAAATGCTTTTGGTGGGTAAAAAAGGTTGTTTATCAATGAATAAACTGATATTACACCAAACAAAAACGCCCCCGCCCTTATCCATCAGAACAAGAGCAGGGGCGTGCTATGATAGAGAATCGTTACAAAATCCCTTTCGCCTTAGCTAAAGCAGCATCCAAGCCACTGGCATCAGAACCACCTGCGGTAGCGAAGAAAGGTTGGCCGCCACCGCCGCCTTTTACCTCTTTCGCAAGCTCTTTCACGATGTTTCCTGCGTGTTTGCCTTGGGCTACCAAGTCGTCAGAAAGCATTACGGCCAATTGTGGTTTGCCGCCCAATACTGTTCCTAAAACAATATAGAATGGCGCTTGTGATTGTTCTTTCAACTGATACACGAGCGATTTTAAGGCGTCGGCGTTTGGTACTTCCACGCGAGCGACGAGGCTGGAAGTGCCATTCGCAGAGGTAACTTGGGTCAACAGGGCATCTTTTACTTGCGCCAACTTCTCGTTTTCGAGGGCTTCGATGCGTTTTTGTAAAGCAGCTTTTTCGGCCAAAAGACCTTCAACGGCTTTGACAACGTCTTTTTGTCCCTTGAACATATCACGAAGGGTATTCGTAATGCGTAATTCGTCATTCAACAATTCGAGTGCTTTTTCACCCGTTACTGCTTCTACCCGACGAACCCCTGCCGATACAGAACCTTCTGAGATAAACTTAAAGAGCGCGATTTCGCCCGTAGCAGGTACGTGCGTACCCCCGCAAAGCTCAACCGAGAAATTGGGGTCAAACTCTACGACGCGGACAAAATCACCGTATTTTTCTCCAAACGTTGCCGTTGCACCCATTTTGATGGCGTCATCAATCGGAATATTGACGTGGGTTTTAAGGGCAACGTTTTCGCGGATTTTGGTATTGACAATGGTTTCAATTTGCGAAAGTTCTTCGTCGGTTACTTTGGCAAAGTGCGAAAAGTCAAAACGGGTCACTTCGTCGTTTTGGTACGAACCTTTCTGGACGATGTGCGTACCCAACACGCGGCGCATTGCAGCCAACATCAAGTGCGTAGCCGTGTGGTTCCGCATGATATTCTGACGACGATGAGCGTCCACTCTAGCGATGAGTGATGAGTGAGGAGCGTTGAGTATTTCTTCGAGATTCTTATCGCGTGAAATGTGAATGAATAAATCATTCTCCTTTTTGGTATCAACGATATTTATCACTTTTCTCTCATCGCTTATCACTTCTAGCGTGCCCGTATCTCCTACCTGTCCCCCCATTTCGGCGTAGAAAGGTGTACGGTCGAGTACGATGTGGTATTCTTCGCCAGCTTTGGTTTTTACTTTGCGGTATTTGATAAGCTGGGCGGTTGCTTCGAGAGTGTCATAGCCCAAGAACTCAAAGTCACCCCCCTCACTGATTTCTACCCAATCGGTGGCTTCTTTGGCAGCGTCTTGGCGGCTGCGGTTCTTTTGTTCGGCCAATGCCTTTTCGTAGCCCGCTTCGTCGATTTTATAGCCTTTTTCTTTGGCCAAAAGCGCCGTTAAATCCACAGGAAAACCGTAGGTGTCCGAGAGTTCAAATACGATGTTTCCATCAATGACTCCTCCCGTTGGGCTAAGCGACTCGAAGCGTTTGATTCCCAATTCTAAGGTGCGTAAGAAGCTCTTTTCCTCTTCCAATACCACGCGTGTCACAAACTCTTCTTGCGATTTGAGTTCTGGGAATACGTTTTTGAATTGTTCGGCCAAAACAGGTACTAATTGACACATAAACGGCTCCGTAAAGCCCAAATATGAATAGCCGTAGCGAATGGCGCGGCGCAAAATACGACGAATCACGTAGCCTGCTTTGGCATTGGATGGAAGTTGCCCGTCGGCAATGGCGAAACTCACCGCCCGAAGGTGGTCAGCGATGACGCGCATGGCGATGTCGGTATAATCGCTGGTGTTGAGCGTACCGCTTACGCCGTATTTTTTGCCGCACATTTTCTCAATTACCTGAATGGTATTTTGAAAAATGTCGGTGTCATAGTTCGACTGTTTTCCTTGAATGGCCATGCAAAGGCGCTCAAAGCCCATCCCTGTATCCACGTGTTTGGCAGGAAGCGTAATCAACGACCCGTCGGCCTTGCGCTCAAACTGCATAAATACGTTGTTCCAGATTTCGACTACTTGCGGGTGGTCGGCATTGACGAGCTCTTTTCCTGGTTTCACATCCACTTCGGCTTGGTCGCGGAGGTCGATGTGGATTTCAGAGCAAGGTCCGCAAGGGCCTACGTCGCCCATTTCCCAGAAATTATCTTTTTTATTTCCTAAAATGATGCGCTCTTCGCCGCCTAAAATGGCCTTCCAAATGTCCCACGCTTCTTGGTCAAACGGTACGCCGTCTTTTTCGTCGCCTTTGAACACCGATACGTAGATGCGGTCTTTGGGTAATTTATAAATTCCTGTGAGCAATTCCCACGACCATTCCAAGGCTTCCTTTTTGAAGTAATCCCCAAACGACCAGTTGCCGAGCATTTCAAACATCGTGTGGTGGTAGGTGTCAAAACCTACGTCTTCCAAGTCGTTGTGTTTTCCACTCACGCGCAAGCATTTTTGGGTATCGGCGATACGCTTGCTCGGAGGAGTTCCGTTGCCCAAGAAAAAGTCTTTGAATTGCGCCATGCCCGAGTTGTTAAACATGAGCGTGGGGTCGTTTTTGGCAACAAGCGGTGCCGATGGCACGATAAGGTGTCCTTTACTCTTAAAAAAGTCTAAAAAAGCTTGGCGGATTTCGTGAGAAGTCATCTTCGATTTACGGTTTAAAGTCAATAGTCCACAGTCGATAGTCCATTGTTTACAGCGATTACATTCGTTTTTTGGAATATCAACCTTAGCTGTGAATTGGGCTGCAAAATTACAGAAAAATGCCGTAGCTTTCAGATTGTGCTTTGATTTTGATTAACTTGCGTAAAAGACACACAACTGTTTCTGTTCAACGTACTACTTCTTGCCATGAAAAAACTGCTATTTATTCCCCTGGTGTTTGGTGTGCATGTGCTTTGGGCACAGCAACTGCAATTGAAAGTTCCTTCTAAGCAACTTCCCCCGATTAAGCAGGCAACTCCTCTGCCCATGTTTCGCTATTCTAGTGATTCTACGGTAGCCTACTCACGGGTGGACAATATGCCTGTACTCATCGCGCAGTCTGGCGATGCCATGCCCAATGCGATGCCCATCACTCCCCAAGGTGAAGAGAGTAAGTACCGCTATCGAATGCCAAATCCATTGAAGAAAAATGTACTGCCTCAAAAACGAAAATAGGGGTTACTAATCTATTATCTGGGCGATGAAAAAAACGTCAAATCGGGTAGGTGGAAGTATTTTTGCAATCATTGGGCTGCTGATGATGATTGGAGCGTGGATGTTGTTTCAAAATGACCAGAAATTTGCAAAAGAGGCTGCCTCGGCCACGGGGACAGTTGTGGAGTCGGTGTATGTAAAATCGAGAAAAGGGAAAGGGGGCTACTATCCCGTTGTCGAATTTCAGACGGCGGACGGCAAACGCATGACATTTCGGTCGGATACGGGCAGGGGCCGCCCCATTTACGAAAACGGCGAACAAGTGAGTATTTTATACGAAAAGCAAAACCCTGCGAATGCTAAAATCGCAGGGTTTTGGGAATTATGGGGACTAGCGGCTGTTTTGGCCGTATTTGGGATTATTTTTATGGGAGTAGGTTTGAAAATTAGCAGGAGTTAAGCTAAACGTCTGTTATCTCAGGCTACATTTTCTAAGTCACGATAATTTACGACCATTCGAGAGTGTGGATAAATAAGTTCAGACTCCAGTACAGGTATTACGTCTATGGTTTGTCCTTCATTATCGAAAAACTCCACAATGTACCCTTCTGGGGTTGAATCAGTAGATGAAATGTATTCAACAACTGTTCCCACATCCCCCTTACAAAAACCCATTTGTGGCAAGTCATGGGCTAATAAAACAGTCGAAAATAATTGAAATTTCATTTTTATTAATGCTTTTCAGGGTACAACGTCACAAAACGGAAAATACTATTGTCATCTGCTAATAACCAAATTGTTACAACACGCTTATCTTTCAGTTCACCAGTTACTTTATGTAGCGTGCCACCGAAAGGAGCATTTCGTTGAAAAATAGCCTCATTATTTTGAACAATATTGAGTATGTCACTCTGTAAATCTTCCCAGTTATTTTGGTAATAACCTAGGTGGTTAAGAAAGATAGACTTGTCGTTTTTTTCTTTCCAAACCAACAGATAATCGGTAATCTTCGCTTTTTCAACAACAATGCTATAGCGCACATGCATTCTGAATGTAAATTTAAGAAAAAGAGAGACAAATTAATAGTAGATTACTCATAAACAAACTCTCCAAACTCACTCTGAACCGTTACTTTTTTACCTTCGTTGGCTTCCACATAGCCGATGATTTGAGCCTGAATGCCAAACGATTGTGCAATTTCAATAACACGTTGGGCGTGTTCCGACGAAAGATATACTTCAAGGCGGTGGCCCATGTTAAACACTTTGTACATTTCCTGCCAACTTGTTCCGCTTTCGGCTTGAATCAATTTAAAGAGCGGAGGAATGGGGAAAAGGTTGTTTTTGACAACGTGCAAATTATCAATAAAGTGAAGCACCTTCGTCTGCGCACCACCGCTGCAATGTACCATGCCATGAATCTGCGGACGAAGTTCGTCCAACAACGTTTTGGCAAACGGAGCATAGGTACGCGTAGGCGAAAGAATCAATTGACCGACGTTAACAGGCGTATTTTCGACGGCATCCGTCAGGCGTTTTGAACCACTATATACAAGGGCACTGTGGACTTCTGGGTCGAAACTTTCGGGGTATTTTGATGCCAAGTAAGAATCTAACACATCGTGGCGCGCCGAGGTAAGGCCGTTGCTTCCCATGCCTCCGTTGTAGGTAGTTTCATAAGAAGTCTGCCCAAACGACGCTAGTCCCACAATCACGTCTCCCGCTTGGATGTTGTCATTTGAAATCACTTCCGAACGTTTCATCCGCGCAATCACCGTACTATTGACCGTGATGGTGCGTACCAAATCACCCACATCGGCCGTTTCGCCACCCGTGCTGTAAATCTCAACACCGTGATTGCGAAGCATTTCCAACACCTCCTCCGTCCCGTTGATGATTTCGGCAATCACTTCCCCAGGAATTTTGTTTTTGTTACGGTCTATGCTCGACGAAATGAGCATCGGCCCCGTTGCTCCTACGCAAATGAGGTCGTCGGTATTCATCACAATCGAGTCTTGCGCAATGCCACGCCACACCGATAAATCACCTGTTTCTTTCCAATACAAATACGCCAGCGAGGTTTTGGTACCTGCTCCGTCGGCGTGCATAATGGTGCAGTAGTCGGGGTCACCTGCCAAAATATCAGGGACGATTTTACAGAAAGCTTTGGGGAAGAGTCCTTTATCGAGCTTAGCAATGGCGCGGTGTACGTCTTCTTTTGAGGCCGACACCCCACGTTGTAGGTAACGTTCTGTCATGGAGTTGAAAAACAAAATGAGGCGCAAAGTTACCAACTTTACACCTCATTTTCTAACCCTAACGGGCTTTTGAGCTTGCAGAACGTTTTTTATACTTTCGGGAGTTGCCAACCATTATTGTAATGCGCCTTTATCAGGGCATTGGCCTCTGGGTCGTTTTTAAATGCTCCCGTTGTCGAATCCCAATACACTTTGCGGCCTGTTTTGTAAGCAATGTTCCCCATATGGGCGTTGATTGCAGCCACACTGCCCGTTTCAATACCACATTTCAGGATTTTAGGATTGTTGTCTTTGATGGCTTGTACAAAGTTTTTGGTATGCTCATTGAGGTAATCTCCGTTGCGTGCTTGGTCAGGAATATCCTCGATTTTATACACTTTAATCCCATTTTTGGTTTGGGTTTCGGGGTGCAACGACCAGCCACCACGGTGCAACACAAGCGTGCCGTTGTTTCCAATAAATGCAATCCCTTCGGTGAGGCCGTAGTTACCTCCGTCGATGCCCGTGGCATGTTCCCAAAGCATATTGAAACCTTCGTACTCATAGACCGTCTGAAGCGTATCGGGCGTCTCCGATGCGTCGTCGGGATAAGCCAATTTCCCACCCGAAGCCATGACCGATTTAGGCACTTTAGCATTCATGGCATAGAGGGCAATGTCGATTTCGTGGACACCCCAGTCGGTCATCAACCCTCCTGCGTAGTCCCAAAACCAGCGAAAATTAAAATGAAAACGATTAGGGTTGAAAGGTCGTTTTTTGGCGGGGCCAAGCCACATGTCGTAATCTACGCCTGCGGGTGGCGCGCTGTCAGGCTTAACGGGGACGGGTTCCATCCAGCCTTGGTACGCCCATACTTTTACGAGGCGAATGTTTCCGAGTTTCCCCGAACGAACGTACTCAATCGCCTTTTCGTAGTGGGAGCCACTCCGTTGCCACTGCCCGATTTGGATAATTTTACCCGCTCGTTTGGCCGCAGCGAGCATGATATTACATTCTTCAATCGAATTAGCCAGCGGTTTTTCACAATAGACGTGCTTGCCCGCCGCCAACGAATCGGTCAACGCCAAGCAATGCCAATGGTCGGGAGTACCTACAATCACCGCGTCGATGTCTTTGTTTTCGAGCATTTTTCGGTAATCCTTGTACAACTGAGGGCGATTGCCGCGCGCGGTTTGTACATCAGCCGCCCGCTGATCAAGAACACTCTGATCGACATCGGCCAAGGCCACGCACTCGACCTCACTCATTTGGAGGTGTGAGCGTAAATCAGACCATCCCATACCTTTGCACCCAATCACACCAAGTTGCAATTTGTCGTTGGCAGAGACCCGTTTTCGTTGACTTGCCAGCAATTCGAGGGGGGTAAAAGAGAATAAACTAGCTCCAGTAGTCACCGAAGCCGAACGAATGAAATCTCTGCGGGACGTTTGCATAAGTTTCTTAGATTTTTATACAAAAAAGGAGGAGAGAGATATAATCTAATGTTGGCTTATTCACGCAAAGAAGCAGAGGGGCAACGCCGCAGAAAAAGATTACTTTGCGCCTCTGTCTCCTTGCGCGGAAACTATTTTTTCACCTCCCCAATATGATACTCCTGAATCAACGGAGAACTTTCGGGCGTAAGCGTAAACGACACCCATAGCGTGGCCCTTTCTCCTTCGATAAGATAGCGACCCCGAAGCTGATTTTCGGGAACAATTTCTTTCACGCTGATAATTTTACCCGCTTTGTCAAACAACCCCGTTGCTTCTTTTTTGAGGGCTTCCAACGAGTAATCCGCAAAGAAGTTTTCGGCAAAAAGGCCGCTGCTTTCGGCGTTTTGCCAGTTAGGTAGCAGTTGAGTGAGCTGTTGCTGACGTTGTTTCAAAATATCCGACGCAGGCAATTGACGGGGTTTAAGTTGGGCACCTACAATGAGCGTATCCAAAATTTGCAGGTTAATCGGGACGGTTGGGGCGTACGTAACATTGGCAAAAGCCACTACGCCAATGCCATACTGAGGCAAAATACGCCAGTTACTCCCAAAGCCTGGGAGTCCTCCGCTGTGCCCCACGTACTCGCGCCCTTCGCAATCGCGCATCCAGTTGAGCCCGTAGCAATAGGCGGAAACCGTAGCGCATGGGCGCCCTGTCGCGTACTTGAACTGCGGAGAAAAGCCGCTGATGTTCCAAGGTTGGTGCATTTCACGAATCGAACTCCGCTTGAGAGGACCAGCATCGGCGTCGTTTTTGGGAGGCCAAGCAGCCAAATGTAACGCCATGTATTTACTAAAGTCCTCGATTGAAGTAATAAGCCCACCCATTGCGCCCCATGCGCCGTCGTGAAGGAGGGCTTCTTCTGTCCATTGGCCGTCGCGCCAGCGGTAGCCGTGGGCTAGTTTGTCGGCGGGCACTTCAGCATACTCCCATTTGGTATGCGTCATGCCCAGTGGTTTAAAAATAGACTCGTTGATAAACTGTTGGTACGTTTTTCCCGAAATCTTCTGAATAATATAGCCCAAAAGCGTAATTCCCAAGTTGCTATATTCGTAAGCGACTCCTGGCGTATTTGAAAAAGCAATGGGGCTTTGAATCAGCTTCAATAACTCTTCATTGGTGTCGGCCAACTGACGGTCGCCCCAAGGGTTATCTTCGGGAAAACCTGCGGCGTGCGTCAGTAAGTGGCGAATGGTAATGGCGGGCGCGTCAGCCGTAAGTAGTTTTGTATTCCTCATTTCGGGGATGTACTTATCTGCACGGTCGTCCAAATTGAGTTTACCCGCGTCGCGCAATTGCAAAATGGCCATCGTCGTAAAACTCTTGCTCATGGACGCAATTCTAAAAAGCGATTGGGTGGTAGCGGGGATTTTTTTGCCAATGTCGGTGTAGCCCGCTGTGCCCGTATGAATCAGTTTGCCATCGACCACAACCCCGTAGGTAAACCCTGGGAAATGATTTTTTTCGGCGTACTCTTTGTAAATTTTATCAATGGTAGGCAGTACCGCCTCAATTTTTTTCATCCGATCGGGGTCGGTGAACACAGGCGGCTTGTACGACTGCGCAGCGGCTTGGCGACCAAAACAATAACTAATTAGGAGAAAGTAAAGAAAAGGTAGTTTTTTCACTGGTTTTCGTTGGATAGACATCGAAAATAGTGATAACCGCCGAAACTATGCTAGGCTTCTACCAATTTTTGTATTTTGATGGCTTTTTACGGATAAAATGACAAATTGGGCTTGAATCTATCCCATCTGTATTTTCTGTGTGCTATTTGTAACGCTCATTCAATGAAACTCTACCTACTACAAATCTCCCTTTGGATAGTGTATGGATTCATACACAGCGCCTTAGCAAGCCCAAAGGTTAAACGCATTTTTGAACAAAAACTAGGAAGTTTTTTTCGCTACTATCGCTTGCTGTACAACGTACTGGCAATTGTACTCTTGATAGGGCTGCTGTGGTACCAACGTTTACTCCCCAAAGAACGTCTCTGGGCCGCCGAGTGGTGGGTGGGTGGCTTCGCAATCACCTTATTTTGGATAGGTGTACTCATTGCCCTGAAAGCACTGCGAGGGTACGACTTACGCGAATTTTTGGGTGCGCCTAAACCTTCCACCTCGCCCACTTCCAGCGAATTTCGGACGGGCGGGCTGCTGCGATATGTACGGCATCCGTTATATACGGGTACTATTTTGGCCGTATGGGGTCATTTTTTGTACGAATCTACCCTCCAATCTCTGATTATGGCTATTTGTGTTACGGTCTATATTCGTATTGGTATTGTATATGAAGAACGAAAACTTGTGCGTGAGTTTGGAGACGCCTACGTGGAGTATCGCCGCCGAGTAGCGATGCTGTTTCCGAAATTATTTTAACACCTACCAACCCTTCAACCCTGGCCAAGATGCGCTTTCAACGTACGGCTGAGGCATTCCTGGTGTACTGCGTCCGTCTTGAAGGTATTTGCGGAGTAAGGCTTTGAGCTGCGTTACTTTTTCGGGATATTGGGCATAAAGGTTGGTTTTTTCGGTAGGGTCGTTTTTCAAATGATAGAGTTGTACCGTGGGCAAACCTTCATAATCTTTGCCAGGCTTAGGAAAACTCCAGCCGCCTGAGCCTGCATCCAAAATTAGTTTCCAATCGCCTTGCCGAATGGAAAAAATCCCTTCTACTGAATGGTGAACAGTCGCCTCCCGTAGAGGTTTGATTGTTTTTTTACCAAACAAAATAGGCCCCAAGTCGTAGCTGTCTTCGCCCGCGTTTTGGGGGAGTTTTTTACCCTGAATCCCCGCACAGGTCGCCATAAAATCGGTTAAACAAATCGTTTGGTCTGATGTTGTGTTGGGCTTAATATGCCCCGCCCATTTGGCAATAAAAGGCACCCGATGCCCTCCTTCGTAACTATCGGCTTTGTAGCCCCGAAACCCATTGCTGGCAAAATGCCCCGCCTTTTCCATGAGTTCAGTACCCGCGTAAGGCGCGCAGCCATTGTCCGCAGTAAAAATGATGAGCGTATTTTTGTCCATTCCCTTTTGGCGAAGTGCCTGCTGGATTTGTCCAACGACATCGTCCACCATCAATACAAAATCTCCGTATTCGTTCAGCCCCGATTTATCTTTCCATTGTCCCGTTGGTAAAATCGGCGTGTGGGGGGCGGCTAAGGGTAAATAAAGAAAAAAAGGCTCCGCCGACGTACGGCTTTGAATGTAATCGACCGATTTTTGAATAAACCGTCCCAGTACCTCCTCATGCTTAAAATCAGCCCCCGTTGGGCCTTTTCGCCACCATCCGTACTGCGTTTTTGACTCTGTTTCGCGGTCGGGCTGAGCCGTGACGCGGCCATTTTCTACATATACATAAGGTGGAATGTCGAGCGAGGCGGGAATAATGTACGAGTAGTCAAAGCCATATTCATTGGGTGACTTTTTGACGGGCTGAGAAAAATCAACGGGGACAACGGGGTCATTTTTGGGTGCCCAGTTGAGCCCCAAATGCCATTTTCCAACGCAAGCAGTTTGGTAGCCATTTTGCTTCAAAAAGGAAGCTACGGTCAAACGCTTGTCCTCAATCAGTGCCGAATCGTAGCTCCACGTCACGCCTTTTTTAAGTTTGCTCCGCCACGAGTATCGCCCCGTCAAAATCCCGTAGCGCGTGGGCGTACACACCGCCGAGCCTGAGTGAGCATCCGTAAAGCGCATTCCTTCGGCGGCCAATTGATCCAAATGAGGCGTTTTAAACTTCGCATTGGGGTTAAACGCCGACACGTCACCTTGCCCCATGTCATCGGCCAAAATATAAATAATGTTGGGTTTAGAGGTAGGAGCTTGTAGGAACCATTGGGGTAAAATACCAAGGCCAACGACTAAAAACAGGGCGATTCGGGATTTCATTTGAAGGAGATGGTGTTGTTGAGAAACGAACAAATAATTGCGATACACGAAAAAGAAAGAACGATGAAAGAAATACTAAGAACAGCCCTGATTACGGGAGGAACGAAAGGAATTGGCCTAGGAGTGGCCGAAATGCTCATCAAAGAAGGCTACAAAGTGGCCATAACGGGACGCAACGCAGAAACCGTAGAAGCCGTGGCTGCACAACTTAATCAACAGCAAGAGGGAGCGGCGCTGGGAATCGTAGCCGACGTAAGAAACTTTGATTCTCAGCAAGCGGCGGTGAATCAGGTGTTGGAAAAATGGGGTCGCCTCGATGTGCTAGTTGCCAACGCAGGCGTGGGGCATTTTGCGCCAATCGAAACGCTGACCCTCGAACAATGGCAAGAAACGATTGACATTAACCTCACGGGCGTTTTTTACAGCACCAAAGCATCGTTGGCTGCCCTCACCGCATCGAAAGGCTATTTGATTACGATTGCGAGTTTGGCAGGTACCAACTTTTTTGCCAACGGATCGGCCTACAATGCCAGCAAATTTGGCTTGGTAGGTTTCACGCAAGCGGTGATGATGGACGTGCGTAGCGCTGGTATCAAAGCAACGACCATTATGCCAGGTTCGGTAGCGACGCATTTTAATAATCATGAGCCTTCCGAAAAAGATGCGTGGAAAATTCAACCCGAAGACATTGGGCAAATTGTGGTGGATTTGTTGAAAATGAATCCCCGCACACTACCAAGTAAAATCGAGGTTCGCCCGACAATGCCGAAATAGCCAGTGACTCGGGTTTCTCAAAACCCGAGTAAGGGTTGCTCACAACCCCGTTAACCAAAAACTTCCCCACAAACCAGCCCAAAAATGAGGAAAATTTTCCCCGTTTTTGGGCTGGTTTGTTTTTATAAAAAGGCTGGAATGGAGTTTTTAAGGCAAAGAGCAACCAAAAAAACTCACTCATAACCATGAAAAGAAGTGCTTATTTCCTCCTAATGATTGCCTTGATTTCAACAGGAAGACAGGCAATTGCCCAAGAAAACGTCTCTTTTGGCCCGATTGTCGGGGTAAATTTTTCGAGATTAACCAACCACCCTATCTACAACGACTGGAAAGTCGGTAACTCGGCGGGTATTTTCATCAACTACAGCGGAGAAAGCCGTTTAGGAGTCAATGGACAACTTTTATATTCACGAATTGGAGGCGAATCGGGGAACGGAGCCTCAAAAGGCCACCTCGATTACATCCAAGTGCCCATCATGGGAACATATTATCTCAATGGCCGTGGCAACGCGCTTCGTCCCAAATTGATGGCAGGACCTTACGTTGGTTTTTTAGTAAAGGCAGTCAATGAAAGCAACGTAAATATCAACCCCGAAGGCGCGGCGCGGGCTTACAAAGGCGTAGATGCAGGAGCGGCTTTGGGCGCAGGGCTCAACTATTCCATCAAAAATAAAGTATGGCTCAACGCCGATTTGCGCTACAACATTGGCCTAACGAATGTGATGACCAATGCCTCCGATATTCACAACCGCTCATGGGGTATCAATGTCGGATTGAGCTTCCCGCTAGGCAACTATTCTCCAAGTACAGGTAAATTTAGGTAAAAGATGGCTGTTAGTAGAAATGCCGTGGAGGACGAAAAGTGCCTCCACGGCATTCTTGTTATTAGTCTTTTTTAGCCACCGCTTTTGAAGCGTCCAACGACTGAGCCAACTTGACCAAGCGCATAAATTCAGCGCGATAGCCTTCTGGGTCTTTGGAAATAGCTCCTTTGGCAAGGTCAATAACTTGACCATAAGATGCTTCACCTTTAAACTCCGAGCTGCGGAGCAATAGTCCCCATTCGGCTACCGCTGCCGCAAAACGGAAGTTGTTGGAGGTGTTGGCCAAAGGTATAGTTGCATTACGCACAGGTACTTCAAAAAGGCGGCTTGTCTCGCTATCGGGTTGTTTGTAGCGAAGTTTGATGGTCACCAGCTCGTCCGAAGAAGTGGTCACCTCCGCACTTTTTTGGTATTTTAAGTCATCTACCTTATTCAAATAAGCGCTTTCTACTCCCACAGGAATGATTTCGTACAAGGCCGTTACGGTATGGCCGCTGCCCATTTCGCCTGCGTCTTTTTTATCATTGTGAAAATCTTCGTTGTTCAACATTCGGTTTTCGTAACCAATGAGGCGATAGCCTTTTACGAATTTCGGATTGAACTCCAATTGTAGTTTTACGTCTTTGGCAACGGTAAAAAGCGTCCCACCGAACTCGTGTACAAATACTTTTTGCGCTTCTTGCAAATTGTCGATGTACGCGTAGTTTCCGTTGCCTTTGTCGGCTAAGGTTTCCATTTTGTTGTCTTTGTAATTACCCATTCCAAAACCTAACACACTCAAATACACCCCACTTTTGCGTTTTTCTTCCACCAATTGTTGAAGTTCACCCTCGCTCGAAACCCCCACGTTGAAGTCGCCATCGCTGGCCAAAATGACGCGGTTATTCCCTCCTTTGATAAAATGATCTTGGGCAATTTTGTACGCCAATTTAATCCCTTCTCCGCCCGCCGTTGAGCCTCCTGCTTGGAGGTTATCCAAGGCATCTTTGATGGTAGATGTCTGATTGCCAGGGGTAGAGGGTAGAACAGTTCCTGCCGCTCCTGCATAGACCACTATCGCTACACGGTCGCTGGGACGAAGCTGATTGACCAATAATTTGAAGGCTTCTTTGACCAAAGGCAATTTGTTGGGCATTCCCATCGAACCCGATACATCCACCAAAAACACCAAGTTCGACGCAGGCAGGTTATCGCTAGGAATGGTTTTGGCTTGCAGCCCAATGTGAAGCAATTTCAAGCCTTTGTTCCAAGGAGAATCTGACAGTTCGGTTTGAAGCACCACGGGGTGTTCGCCTTTGGGCTGCGGGTAGTCGTAGTCAAAATAGTTAATCATTTCTTCCACCCGCACCATGTCTTTTTGAGGAAATTGACCCAAATTCAACAATCGGCGAACGTTACTGTAAGCCGCCCGATCTACATCAATCGAAAACGTGGTGAGCGGGTTGTTTTTAGGGTTATGAAAACCGTTTTCGTTGATGCCTTTGTACTCTTCGGCATTGAAGTCCATTTGCATGGGGGGAGGAGTACCCATCAAGGCAAAAGAAGAAGCGGGTGCTGCCGCGCTCTTTGCTGCACGCTTACTGAGGCCAGTTACCACGACCTCTTGCAAAGCATCGTGAGCTACTTTGAGTTTGACATTCACCACCGAATCTTTGCCGATGGTACGTTCGACGGTTTGATAGCCAACAAAGTTAAAAATCAGCTTGTCGCCTGTGCGAGCTGCCAGCGAATACCGCCCGTGGACGTCCGTAGTGGTGCCTTTGTTTGTTCCCTTAACAACAATTGCTACTCCTGAAATAGGGGTCAGAAGACCTTCTTCGAGTACAGTGCCCGTGACTGTAACGGGCGTAGATTGAGCGCAAGCAAACAAAGTGAATACGCTTAAAATCAGACAAAAAAGATTTGTTTTCATGGTTGTATTTTTTTAGTTTCAACCAATGGATGCAATCTCTTACCTGATTCCATAAAAGTTTTTGAATTTTTTTGTGGAATTTTCTCTATTCGCTCATCTACTGTCTGTGAGGGTGTACGAATGTGATAACCACATAGCTCACCTAGATTTTTTACATAGAATAATTTCAGGGCTAACGTCCCTTTCTAATGACTGTGTATTCTTTCATTATTTCTACGATGATGTTAGGGCTACGCCCCTCAAAAATAGAAAGGTACATCGTCTTAGTATCTTATCAAATTTCAATACTCAAAACAAAGAGAAAGACTTGTTCTTAAAACTATTTCGTCGAAAAACAGCTCTTACCGATGCAGACTACCTCTCGGAATACCGCCGAACGGGTAATCTCACCGACTTGGGCGAATTGTACGAACGCCACATGGACATGGTTTTTGCGATATGTTTCAGGTACTTGCGTGACGAAGACGACGCAAAAGACGCGGTGATGCAGGTATTTGAACAATTGATTACGGACCTTCGGACAAACGACGTTCGGAATTTCAAAAGCTGGCTTCATAGCCTCACGCGCAACTATTGCTTAATGCAACTGCGTTCTAAACGCATCATGGTAAGCAACGAAGGGCTGTTTGATGACGAAGCCTACGAGGCACTAGTAGCTCATACGCCCGAAAACAACGACGAGCTAGACGTTCAACTTGCTGACTTGGGCGACTGTTTACAAACGTTGGTCGTCGAACAACGCAAAAGTGTAGAACTGTTTTATTTCCAGCAACTTTGCTACCAACAAATCGCCGACCAAACGGGCTTTGCGTTGACAAAAGTGAAAAGTTATCTCCAAAACGGTAAGCGAAACCTCAAACTGTGCATGGAGGGCAAACAACATGGCTAAATCAAAACAACATACTCCGCCTTCGACGCACCAACTGCGCCAGTATGTAGCAGGAACACTAACTCCCCAAGATCAGCACAAGGTCGAAAAAGAGGCATTGCAAAACCAACAAGTCGATGATACATTAGAAGGACTCCAAGCCATGAAAAAAGCTGGCGTGGACGAGTCGGAAGCGCTGTTGGATGTTCGTAGGCGGCTTCAACAACGAATTTCGCCCCAAAAACGCAGGCTAGTGCCCTATTACTATGCCTCGGCCGCTGCGGTGGTCATGGCCGTGGGGTTAGGTTGGTGGTTGGTGCAGCGGCAAGACTTACCCGAATCAATGGCTAAAACAGCGGCAGATACGGTATTGCCGTCGGCTGCTCCTGTTCCTGAAAGTGCGCCTATTTTAGCAGAAAAACAGGCCACACTTTCTGCCAAACCCAAGACCCAAAGGCTTGCTCGAAAACCAATCCAAGAACAAGTGGCCGCCGCGCCTCCCCCCCAAGATGCGTTGGAAACCGAGCCCGCAGAGCGTAGTGCAGCAAGCATTGTAGAAGAAAAAAAGGCGGAGGAAGTCGCCGCGGTAGTTCCTGCGCAGGAGTTGGCCGCGAAGCCCGCGCAGGCGAAAAGTCGCGTTGCGTCGGCTCCTGCGGCGGCGTTACCCCTTGATACGTTTACGCTACGAGGCAAGATATTGGAAGAAGAAACACGAGAAGCACTCGCAGGAAGTATTATTACGGTGAAAGGCCGTAACCGAGGTACTTCTTCGGCGACCGACGGAACGTTTTTTCTTCGAGGTGTGCGCCCCAATGACAACGTAAGCATTGGCGCTGTCGGATTTACTCCCGTTCAAATCACGGTGAAAGATTCGGTTTTAGCCCCAGTTCTGTTAAAAGCAGAGCAAAATGCACTGAGTGAGGTGGTAGTCACAGGCTATAACAAACGTGCTCAAAAGCCCAAAACTGCTCAGACTTCAAAAGCGTATTCGGACTATATACAAGGGGAAATTGACGCTTTTCTAAAACAAAATCCCCAAAGCCCTCGTGGACGAGTAGTTGTAGCATTTACGGTCAACGAGCAAGGGGAATTACGTGATTTTGAGAACAAAAACGGAGCGAATGGTCAGCTGTTTGCGGAGGCTGTTCGCATCCTCAAACAGGGAGAAAAATGGACTCCGACTTATAAAAAAGGTAAGCCACAATCAGAAAGAAAAACGCAGGCATTTCGGTTTTAAAGGCAATGGGAGGATTACTTCAATCTTCCCATGCCACCATCTACGTTGAGTACTTGCCCTGTAATCCAGCTACCTTCGTCCGAAAGCAGCAACTTCGCTACGGCGGCCAAATCTTGGGGGGTACCTACACGCCCAATCGGATGGCGTTTGTTGGAAGCCTCACGTTTCTCATCGCTCGACAACAATGAGGCGGCCAGTGGCGTATCAGTCAACGAAGGCGCAATGGCATTGCATCGAATTTTAGTAGCCGCAAACTCCGCCGCCAATGAACGAGTCAGCCCTTCTACCGCTCCTTTGGCCGTGGCAATCGACGCGTGAAAACCCATCCCCGTTTGTACAGCAACCGTGCTAAACAGTACAATGGAAGCACCGCCTGCTTTGCGAAGTCGAGCAAGATTGGCCTGAATCGCAGCTACCGCTCCCAACACATTGACATTAAAATCGGCTTGAAAATCAGCCAACGAAAAGCGTTGGAACGGTTTGAGATTGATGCTGCCTGGGGCGTACACAAGGCCATGAAGGGTATCAGGTAATACGTCAAAAAGACCTTCGATGGGCTGAGTGACATCCCACGTAATGTGTTGACTTTGAATGCCCTGAGGTGCGCGGCGTGAAGCCGTGAACAACGATGCGCCTTCGGTTTGAAGGGTTTGGGCAATGGCAAGGCCAATTCCAGAGCTTGCCCCGATGATAAGAATGTTTTTTCCTTGAAATGACATTAGAAAAAGGAGTTTGCTATATTTAACTCGTAGGGCCAGTGGATGGTTTTAAGATAACTTACTTTTGAGATGAACTACTTAACTTTTGAAAACGGAGACAAAATGCCCGCCTTGGGGCTTGGGACGTGGAAATCGGCCAAGGGAGAAGTATATACGGCCGTAAAGACCGCTATTGAGATTGGCTATCGGCATTTCGATTGCGCTTTTGTGTATGGCAATGAGCAAGAAATCGGCCAGGCGTTTGCCGATGCAATGAAAGAAGGAACGGTAAAAAGAGAAGAGCTGTGGATTACGTCGAAGCTTTGGAACAACAGCCACGAACAACAGTATATTTTGCCTTCAATCAACACCACTTTAAAAGATTTGCAGCTCGATTACCTGGACTTGTACCTCATCCATTGGCCTGTAGCACTCAAACGAGTGGTGGCTTACCCCCAAACAGGCGAAGATATGCTCAGTCTTACGGACGTCCCTCTTTCAGAAACTTGGGCAGAAATGATTGTCTTAAAAGAAATGGGGCTGACCCGCCACATCGGGGTTTCCAATTTTAGCATAAAAAAACTGGAAGAAGTAACTGCCGCCACGGGCGTTCGTCCTGAGGTAAATCAGTTGGAACTGCACCCGTTTTTGCAACAATGGCCCATGGTGGACTATTGCCGTCAGCAAGGCATCGTTTTGACGGGTTATTGCCCTTTAGGCTCGTCAGACCGACCTGCCAATCGGATTGTGGACGGCGAACCAAAATTGTTTGAAAATGAAGTAATTCGCGCTTTGGCACAGGCACGCGGATACTCGGCCGCGCAGTTGATGCTCGCGTGGGCCGTCAATCGGGGAACATCCGTGATTCCAAAGTCGGTCAACGCAGGACGCTTGCAAGAAAACTTAGCCGCGGCCGACCTGAAACTGACTGAGCAAGAAATGAAAGCCATGCGGGAATTAGACTTGCAGTACCGTTACATCAAAGGCAATTTTTGGTGCTTAGAAGGGTCTGATTACACGTTGGAAAGCCTTTGGGATGAATAAAAAGTAAGCGACCGTGCAAACAACGCCACCACTACGCTCGAAAGCACAAAGTAACTAGCCAGCGCTACGGTTCCCCAAGGCAGCGTTTCTGACATTCCAAACCAGCCGTTTTGGTAAATTAAAAACAGTCCAATGGCGTTTTTGAGCGCTTCCCATGCCCAAGCGTAGGGGTTTTTGTCCATGAGTTCGGTATAGGCAAAAACGCACAAAAACAAGAAACCGCCATAGACAAAAATGTTGGGCGTACCTATTTTGGCAATGTTGATAAAGAAGTAATTGATGAGTGCAAAAGTGAACAAAAACTGAATCCACGTCCAAGTGCGTAGTGCTACCGAAGCCTCTGGGGCGTATTTTTGGAAGTGGTACGGGTCGTCGATTTTGTAAACAGGATAACGTTCGATAACGTCGGCAGGGCGCCATCCCGTTGGCATGAACCAAATCCGAAACTTATCCTTCCAACTGTTTGTCCGATAGGCATCTTGTATCAACAACCACAAATGCTGGAAATTGATTTTGATGGGGTTCCACGTTTGAACGGGGCGAGTGATGCCATAAACAGGCGGGACGTCGGGGAGTTCTTCTTGAAACGTACCAAAGAGTTTATCCCAAATGATAAAAATCTGCCCATGGTTTTTGTCCAAATAAATGGGATTCATGGCGTGGTGTACGCGGTGGTGCGAGGGCGTCACGATGATGTGTTCTAAAATGCCCATTTTGCCAATGTAAATGGTATGGTACCAAAACTGCGCAAACAAATGCAGCGGTGCGACAATCGCAATGACTTTAGGCTCTACGCCCAACAAGGCCGCAGGAAGCAAAAATATCGTAAATAAATTGACAAACGACGAAATGCTTTGGCGCAAGGCACAGGCCAAATCAAACTCTTCGCTGCTGTGGTGAATGGCGTGTTTGTTCCAAAAAAAATTGATTTGGTGGCTCAAGCGGTGTACCCAGTAGCCCGAAAAATCGAGGGCAATGAAAGCGATTATATATACCCAAATGGTGGATTGTACTTTGTACAGCGCCCAATGTTCTACCATGTAGCCGTAGGTCAAAATCGAAACACTGAGCCCAAGCACATCTTTGATGATGTTGGTATAACCCGAACTTAAACTCGAAATAATGTCCATGGTGCGGAACGGGTGCTTTTTTACCATCCATCCGTATAACTTTTCGAGTAAAACTAAGCCCAAAAAAATGGGCATGGCAATGAGAAGAATGCGTCCGTAGGTTTCCATTGGGTGATTTTTCTAACAAATTATGCAAGCATACTGTTTTTAATCACAAATGTAAGAAATTGTTGACTTTTTTCAAGAGTCAACAATTTCTGGACAATTTAAGCCACTTCGCCACCGCAACTACTGCCAGCGCCTGCGGTGCATCCGTAGCAGTGTTGGTTGATGACGATGTCTCGCTCATTAAGTGTTTGAAAATCAAAGTCTTTTAAGTGCTTCACCGAGCCTGCCACTTTTAAATCTAGCATTTGGTTAAAATCACAGTCGAACAAGTAGCCGTCCCAGCCAATCGACAAGGTATTGCGGCACATCACGTTACTAGCCGCTACGGGATTAAAAGCATTGACGAGCTTTTCCATGTAAGAGCCATAGTTGCCACTCACCAACAAATAGTCCAAAAAGCGACTGATAGGGATGTTGGTGATGCAAAAAAGGCTGTTGAAGTCAATGTTAAACTTGGTTTTTAGCGCTCGCTTAAATTCGCGCTCCAGCCCCGCTTGCCCACTGGGTAAAAAAGCACCCGCAGGGTTATAGACCAAGTTGAGGGTCAAGCCCGAGCTTTCTTGGCCATACCCAACGGCATTGAGGAGCTGGAGCGCTTTGATAGAGTCTTCAAATACGCCGTTACCGCGTTGAGAATCAGTGCGGTTGGCGGTATAAAATGGCAACGAAGAAACCACTTCTACCCGATGTTTTTTGAAGAAATCGGGGAGGTCGTGGTACTTAGGATTGGCCAAAATGATGGTAAGGTTGCAGCGAACGATGATTTTTATTTCCTGACTGATTTCGCGAATTTGCTCCACAAACCACCGAAAATGAGGGTTCATTTCGGGGGCACCGCCCGTGAGGTCAACGATTTTGAAGGGGTGCTTTTTCAAGACATCCAAACACAACTGCATGGTGTCTTGCGTCATAATCTCCTTGCGGTCGGGCCCTGCGTCCACGTGGCAATGTTTACACACTTGATTGCACATTTTACCCACGTTGATTTGAAAAATATCAATTTGCGTGGGTTTCAACGGAAACAAACCGATGGGCGCGAGTTTTTCCCGAAATAAGGGAAAGCTATGCCCTAATTTTTCAGAATCGTTCAGTACATCAAGCTGGTACTGGGTGTTTCCGAGTTCGTGCTTTTGGGCCTTGAGAGATTTGACGGGGTTCATGGAGAAAGGGAGAATAAAACCTGCAAAAACTACATGGTGACTTCTTTCGCTTTATTGATCATTTGGGTGCTGTGAACGAGGGTAATACCTGCGGCCATCACGGCACTTACGTGTACGGCTTCCATCATTTCGTCTTCTGAGCAGCCTTTTTCGAGGGTGTCGGTGGTGTAAGCGTCAATGCAATAGGGGCATTTGAGCACGTGGGCAACGGCTAGTGCAATCAGTGATTTTTCGCGAGAGGTAAGGGCGCCTTCGGCGAATACGTCTCCGTAGTATTTGAAAAAATCTTGGGCTAAGTTTTTTGCACCAAAATCGCCAATCGCGCCAAATTTTTTAAGGTCTTCAGAGTTGTAGTACGATGCCATAGTTTAAAATGTCTTGGGTGTTTACTTATTTACGCAAATAGAGGGGTTTTGGTTTTAAAAACTAGAGAAATGCAATGATTTTCGAGAAAAAATGGTTAATTTGAATAGAAGTATGAAAAATATGAAGAATAAGTCACAGAAAACGCGTAGCCCTAAAAAGAAACAAGGGGGACGTACGCACCGACAAATAGTCTCGTTTTTGGATGAACTCAAATCCGAGATTGCTACTTTTTTTGAAATCAATACCGAACGACCTTTTGAATTGCATGAGCTTCACAACCATTTTGATGCCGAGGATTCAAAACTTCGGCTTATTTTCAATGGATTGCTCGATGAGCTTGTCGAAGAAGGGAAAGTAATTAGAACCAAAGAAGGGTTGTATGCGACCAACGAAAATGCGAATGTGTTTATCGGGAAAGTCGAACACGTCAATAAAAATTATGCTTTTATTGTACTCGATACCCAGAAATCAAGCGAGCAGCCTAAGTTAGAAAATACCGACATTTGGGTGGACTCCGACGATTTACGCGGGGCGATTGATGGCGATACTGTTCGGGTAAAACTTTTTAGCGATTACCGAAGTGGCCGCCGCCGCGAAGGCCGAGTGGAAGAAATTTTAGAGCGTGGACGGGTAGAGCTGGTGGGTGAAGTCGAACTTTGGCCCAAATACGGTATTGTGGTGTTGGACAACCGTCGCATTTATGACGATGTGTATATTCCTGAGCCCAAACTCAAAAATGCGCAAGACGGAGACAAGGTGCTGTTGAAAATTACGCAGTATCCAACCCGTTCGCGGCGTATGGAAGGAGAAGTGCTGGAAGTATTAGGAAAAGCAGGTACCCACGAAACCGAAATGCACGCGATTTTGGCCGAATTTGGGTTACCTTATAAATTTCCTGAAGACGTAGAAGCGGAATCAAATGCGATTTCGGAGGTGATAGAAAAGGACGAAATAAAGCGCCGACGCGATATGCGTGAGGTGACAACGTTTACCATTGACCCTGCCGATGCCAAAGACTTTGACGATGCACTTTCGGTGCAGTTGTTGGAAAATGGTCATTTCGAAATCGGGGTTCACATCGCTGACGTTTCGCACTACGTACGTCCTAACACGGCGTTGGAGCGGGAAGCGTATGCGCGTGCTACGTCGGTGTATTTGGTGGATAGAACGGTGCCGATGTTGCCCGAAAAATTATCCAATAACTTGTGTTCCTTGCGCCCAAATGAAGATAAGTTAACATTTTCGGTGGTGTTTGAGTTAAACGAAAACGCCAAAATTGTCAACGAATGGTTTGGCCGTACAGTGATTCATTCTGACAAGCGTTTTACCTATGAGGAAGCGCAAGAAGTACTCGAAGCGACTGCGCGCGGTGAAGAAGAAGCAGGACCTTTTGCCAAAGAATTGACGTTGCTCAATCAGTTGGCCTACAAACTTCGAGATGAGCGTTTTGCCAAAGGAGCGGTCAATTTTGAAACCACCGAAGTGAAGTTTAGGTTGGACGAAAACGGCAAGCCGCTGGGGTTATACACCAAAATCCGCAAAGACGCCCACAAGCTGATTGAGGAGTTTATGCTGTTGGCCAACAAACGCGTACCCGAATACATTTACCGAAAATCGAAAAATAAAGAGCAGCCCAATACCATGGTGTATCGGATTCACGAGGAGCCCGACATGGAAAAGCTACGGATGTTTGCGGCCTTCGCGGGTCGATTGGGTTATAAAATGAAGCTCGACGACGAAAAAGTAGTGGCAAAGTCGCTCAATCAATTGATGTCGGATTTGGAAGGGAAACCCGAACAAAATGCGCTTGAGCAATTGGCGATTCGAACCATGGCCAAGGCACGATACAGCACCGAGGACGTTGGTCACTTTGGCTTGGCGTTCCGTCGGTATTCGCATTTTACTTCGCCCATTCGACGTTATCCCGATATGATGGCGCACCGTTTGTTGCAGCATTATCTGGACGGAAAACCATCGCCTGACCGAGCCGAGTATGAGCCTGCGTGTAAACATTCGTCGTCGAGGGAGCAATTGGCCGCCAATGCCGAACGGGCAAGTATCAAGTACAAGCAAGTGGAATTTATGGCCTCAATGGACCCTGAGCGCGTTTGGGACGGGATTATTACGGGCGTTACCGAATTTGGCTTGTTTGTCGAAATTACCGAAACGGCATCGGAAGGATTGGTCAGAATGAATGACCTGAACGATGATTTTTACGAATTAGACAAAGAAAACTACCGATTGGTAGGAAAGCGCACGCAGCGTTTTTACACGTTTGGAGATACCGTAAAAGTCAAAGTCAAAGACACCAATATTTCGCGCCGAAGCATGGATTTGACCTTGGCGGAAACTACTTCCAATGTTGTTTCTGCATTGCCTGCGCGTGGCCGAGGAGGGAGAAGTACTGCGAAAGAAAAACGTCCTCGAACTAAAGGAAAACGCAGTAAATAACCTCTAAAAAGAGCCCTGCCAAGTTTTTGAAACTTGGCAGGGCTGAGGTTGCATTATTTTCAACGTTTGGAACAGTTTGCGTCGGAGACGCTGGGCCTTGTTTCGCCCCGAGCTGTAGCTCGGGGCGAGCGAGCCTTTAGAAACCTTCTTTCTCTTCTTCCTTCTCTTTCTTCTTCGTTGGGGTTTTGGCAGGTGGTGTTTGCGCTACTTTGGCACCAGGTTTTGCTTTAGGGTCAGTAGCTGTCGTTTTTGCTGCCGTTTTGGTATCTTTTGCTTTTGAATCCGTTGTGGTTTTGGCGTCTTTTGCCGCAGGTTTGGTACTCTTATCCGCCACTTTTACTTCTTCCTCCTCAGGCTCTTCGGCAGGCGTCGTCGTAGTTGCTTTTTGTGCAGCGGCAGGGGCTGATTTTGACGCAGTCGATGGCGCAGTGGTTTTCGCAGGAGCACCTTTGGCAGGAGCTTTGGTGTCTTTGGCCAGCGGTTTTTTCACTTTTGGGCGGTAATAAGCCGTAAAACGATCTACAAACAAATCACGTTCTTCAAAGCCAATTGGCAGAATAGAACCGTCTTTTTTATCTTTTGATTTAACCGAAATCAAATCATTAATTTCCTGCACCGACGACACCATGGCAAGTTTGTCTTGTTGCCAATCAAAATAATACCACACATCTTCCGAGGCTTCGATGTAGATACTTACTTCGTCGCCACGGGCATTTTTGCGAATCTCCACCATGCCTTCTAGCTCAGCGTTGATGTCGGTATTGCCGAGGTTGGAGACCCCAATTTTACCCACACTGTAAAACGCATTTTGGGGTGCCGACCAGCGAAGATTGACATTTGATAAAACGAGTGTACTGTTGAATTTAGGCGAAGCATCAAAGAGCGGTTTGTAGGCCGCAGCACTTCGACTGATGTAGCCGTCGGTGGCTTTGCGGCCAATGAGGGCAGCCAATTTGTTGCCCAAACGCTCTATGCTTGGCTCGGCGGGGTCGCTGTTTTGTTCGTCTAAGTTGGTTTGGACAAGGTTTTCGGCCGCTTTGGTAATAATCTCACGGTTGGCAGGGAAATTGAGCGACATGAGGGTGTTGAAACGGTACGTACTGCTGTCGATGTTGGCCTGTACTCCCCCCGAAATCATAAAGAGCTGCTCGGCTTCTTTGGTACTGCGGTCGTTGATGAGGCTTATTTTACCTGAATAAGTAATGGTTCCTTTGGTGTCGTTGAAGGTGTAAGCGTTTTCTTCATCTACTAGCTCATCAGCGGTTTTGGTTTCGGGCGTTACGCGGAACGCTTTTAGCTTATCATCAAACCGCAAAAGTCCGTAAGCTTCAAAGATAATTTGGTCGTTACGCGCTTCTTTTCCCGATAAAAATGTTGGATACAACCCATCCGTCCCTGCCCGATAATGCAACCCAACCGAAATCGGCATATCTGCTTCATTTTTGAGGGCAGGGGTTACTTTGAGCGCTACATCTTTGGTGGGGGTTTCTTTAAACGGAATCCATGAAGCGACCAAATCGGGACGTTTTTTGAGGATTGGCTTGACGTATCCGTCAAATTGTAGATTCGGTTCGGGAGCGAGCATCGTCATAGCACCTTTGTACTGCAAGCGAGGGGCGGCTACGAAATTGTCAAGTTCCACAATTTCGGCCTTGGCAACGGTGTAAGAAGTTTTTTCTTTGGAAGGCGCTGTGCGGTTGCTGCCCGACGACGCTGCTACGCCTTGGCGTAGGCCAAAGTTCCCCATCTTGACAGGAATGGTGTCGTTTGAAACGGTCGTGTAAAGATAGGTAGCGTCGCCCGTAAACTTCGTGCGTGATTCAATCTTGATGTTACCGTTTTTGAGGCGGTGGTATTCGTTGAGGGTATCAAGTACCAAACGTGCGTTTTTGAAAGGTGTCATTTCGCCGTTGCGGTGAATCACCACAAGCCCTTTGTCAGGCAATACCTTCGCATCGGCCGATTTGATAAACGGAACTCCTCCAATGTTGAGGGTCATTTTTTCAATTTCATACAAAGCCGAAGAACCGTTAAACGTCAACCCTGCTTGTTCGGGAGCCGTAGAGGTAAAAGTGGAAGTGGCCACGTCGCCTTTCATGGCAATGGTTTTGGCGTTGATGTTCCACTGGGCACGGTTGATGGACGTTTGGTACGAAGCAAACGGGAACTCCATGAGTGGGTTTTCCAGCGTATTTTTACTGGTCGAAATACCGACTAATCCCTTCACAAGGTTAAAGTCCACGTCCACGTTAGAGCCTAACAACACAGGGCGGGTGGCGTTGGTAGCCGAGATGATTTTGTACTGCGATTCGCCCGCAAAAAAACCTTCTTTGTTAAACTTAATGTCCTGAGAAGTAAGCTCTGAGTCATCGCGGCGAAGCAATCCTTTTCCGTAGAGCCCTGTTGAGCGAAGCACAATCCGTCCGTCGAGTTTGGTGGTGCCGTTGTAAAAATTAAAAGTATTCCCTTTGGTGGTCAGCGACATACTGTCGGCTTTGGGCGTCCAGCGCAGAGTGAAATTTCTCAAGTCCACCTTAGGGAAATACGCCTTGCCAATGGTCGCTTCTTTGACTTCGGCCTGTGCGCCGTTGGCAATCAACGAATCTGACATAAACAAGAGGCTCTCGGTCGGAATGCGCGCACTCAAGTGGGTAATTTCGCCTTGCGAACGTAGCCCTTGTTTGTCCATCACAAGCTCTTTGGTAAATTTCACGACAGTATTGGTGCCATATACTTTATAGCCCGTAGCAGGTGGGGTATAGTTGAAACCCAGCGAGTTATCGGGCATGGAGCGGAGTTCGGCTTGGAAAGTGGGGAAAATTCCGTTGGAGTTGAATGTCCCGATAAATACAATGTCTTGCAGACCAAGGCTATCGTAGTCGAGCGATGGGATTTTAAAGAAAACTTTGCGGTCGTATTTGAAATTTCCACGGTCAGGCTGGTCAAAATAAACCGTCATCCCTTCGGGTACGTGCAAGCGGGGGAAAACGGAGTTTTTACGCCCGCCTGATTTGTTACTGGGGTCATTCAGATAAATACGTCCTGATTTTTCATATACAATATCGCCGCCCACTTCGGTGTTGCTTCCTTTGTCGTAGGCTGATTTTGGCACAAACGTGATGTTGTCAATTTTATTCAAATCGACAAAAAACTTGTCGTAGTTAAACATTAAATCGCGGCCATTGAAGCGGAAGTTAGCCGAAACCAACAAACCATTCATGCGAAAATCACGGTTTTTGAGCACCTTGATTTCTTTGTCGGAAGGTGAAGCGACGATTTTGAGCGAGTCACTAATGGTAAATTTATCAACTCCTCTAATGGTCAACACATTGTCTTTGAGGTCGATGCTGGCGTTGGCGATGTCGTTGTTGGCAGGGTACAACGACGAGACTTTGAAGTTGTCAAAATCGGTTTGTTTGTTGTTGGCCATCACGTACAAAGCTCCTTTGTTGGTAAAGCGGAAAAGACCATTTTTAGGGTCAATGGACAAAAATCCGTCGTAGTACAGTTGCATAAAAGCCGAGCGAACGGCGTTCATATCGCGTTTGAAAAACTGCGCAACTTCTTCGGGGGCAAAGCTGGTGACTTTTTGTTTGGTAACGTAGTTAGACGCCATTTGCAGCGGATGAAAACCCGACTGCTCGTTCATAGCACGGAAGCGTTCGGGTTTGAAATAGCTAAACGATTCGAACGAAATGGGAACGACATTTTTTCCCGAAATGCGCAAAAACTCAATTTGATTTTTGGGAAAATTCCAGCGAAGCATTTCCGCGTCGATGTACATTTTGTGGTACGAATCGGAATAAGGCGTATAGTGGAAGCCTGATTTGACTGAAGCAGGTTGCGTTTTGACTGTTCCCGTGGCCTCGCTGTACGAAAGCTGAACGCCAGGGTGATGCAGCGAATCAGTGCCCATGTAGCTAGTGAAGGTAGCGATGGGAGAGGTAATCAAGGAATCGGTGATGTCGAAGTGGCGACTGCTCGATTTGAACGCTAATTTTCCGTTGTAATTGACCATCACCGTTGAAGGAGATTGGCTCAATGAAGCGCTGGTCATTTTTTGACCCACCAACGAAATCCCCCCTTGGTACATGATGTTTTTGCTCAATCCCTTGATTTGGGCGTCGTTACGATACGAAATAAAACGAGGATAGGGTGAAGGTTGGCCTTTGGTGCGGCGTTTGCTTTCGTATTCAAATACCCCTTCGACGGGAGCGTTGAGTTTGGCGCCGTACTGAAGTTTGGCGTCGTCGGTTACGAGTTTAGGAAGTCCCACGTTGAAGCTGTAGGCACTCAGATTGACAAAAATATCAGGAGTTCCCGCTGTTTCCCACGTTACTTTTCCCCCCATACCTACCCAATTTCCTTCGCGAATGGCCAATTTTCCGCTGGTTTGTAGAATAGGCACTGAGTCATTAGCGGTGAGCATCACGAGGTTGGTATTCTTAAACTCAATAATGGCTCCCGAAACGTCAGGTAGAGGCTTTTTTTCGTAGGCAGGTAGCAGTGTGACGGCGTTTGAAGTATCGGTTACGGCTCCCCAGCCGTCGTTTGCCGCACTATTTTTTGCTGCTTCTACGGTCTTGATAAGCTCAGCATTGGCGTCACTGAAGCGAAAGCTGAAAGTACCTTCGAGGGCGTAAAGGCGGTTGAAGTTTGAGGTATAAATCAGGCGATTTTCAAACAGATTACGTGCTGTCTCAAAATACTTTAAAGTCGCTTTGGTATCGTAGGCTTCTAGTGCCTGGGTGGTGGTCGTTAGGTAGCCATCTACTTCGTTGGGATTGGCATGTGTTCCATTAAAAGCGGCGTAAAGACTGTTGAAAAAGTGCTCAAAATGAGGTGTCGTAGGTTTATATCCTTTGGCCACCATGCGTTTGGTGAGGGTAACGATACTTTTTTGGTGCGCTTGCGTCAAACGACTGTCCAACCAAAGGGTTTCGAGGTTTTTGGCGGCTTTGAGATAGGTAGGGTTGCCGCTTGCAGCCATCATTTTCTGCACGTCGGCTATAAACTGCGCAGGGTCGTCAGAAAGTTTGACGACTTGAGCGTGAAGAACCAACCCTGTAAGCCATAAAAAAACGATGAAGTAGGGCGTAAAACGTTTCATAGTATCTGCGGAATTTGTCGAAACCAAAACTAGGTATAGAACTATCAATATACCTATTTAACTCAATTTAATTCAAAATTATTTCAATAAAGCGCTATGTCCGAAGATTTTCTGTACTTCTTGTGGCAGTTTCAGTATTTTGACGCTGCTCACCTCACAACTACGGCGGGAGAATCGCTCCAAGTACTGGCCATTGGACAACGAAATGCCCACGCAGGCCCCGATTTTATCAATGGGCGTGTCATAGTAGAAAATATCGAATGGGCAGGAAGTATCGAAATGCACTTGAGAAGCTCAGACTGGCACCGACATGCCCATACCACCGACCGTGCCTACGAGAGCGTTGTTTTGCACGTGGTTTGGGAAAACGATGCAGATATTTGTCGGCACGACGGTACGGCAGTTCCTACGTTGGCCTTAAAAGACATCACCTCACCCAAACTGCTGCACAAATATCACGTACTGATAGGAAGCAAAGATACGATTCCGTGCGAAAACCAATTGGAAGCTGTTTCGGACTTGCAAAAACGCATGATGCTCGACCGTGCGGCTACGCAGCGTCTTGAGCGTAAAGCGCAGGGCGTATTGGAATTGTTGACCCAAAACCACCAAGATTGGGAAGAAACGACGTATCAATTGTTAGCCCAAAATTTCGGTTTTAAAGTCAATGCTGAACCGATGCTTCGGTTGGCGCAGGGCTTACCTCTCAAAATTCTTCACAAACACCGCGATAGCCTTTTTCAATTGGAAGCCCTGCTCTTTGGACAAGCGGGACTTTTGATGCCCGCAGACGAATACGCACTGTCTTTGCAGAAAGAGTACGCGTTTTTGGCGGCAAAATATAGTTTGAAATCCACCCAACTACAGGCCCATGAATGGAAGTTTTTGCGCTTGCGTCCTGCCAATTTTCCCACGGTTCGGTTGGCGCAGTTGGCGGCGTTTATTCAGCAACAACCCAGCCTGTTTTCCCTCTTTATTCACGGTGAAAATGTTAAAAAATTGGAGGAAGTACTCCGCGTCAAGCAGTCGGCCTATTGGCAGACACATTATCACTTTCAAAAAACAACGGCGGCGAAAGTAGCTACCCTAGGAAAAGCATCGGTCGAAAATATTGTTGTCAATACGGTCGTTCCTTTATTAGCAGCTTATGCTGAAGCAAAAGATAATCTAGATTTTATGAGCAAAGCAACGGAATTATTGGAACAACTTCCTGCCGAAACAAATCATCTCACCGATAGGTGGTATCAGATGGGGGTAGAATCAAAAACAGCCTTTGATTCCCAAGCTATTATCGAACTCTATACCCATTTTTGTGTAAAAAAGGGATGTTTACAGTGTGCTATTGGTACATCGTTGCTGAAATCTCCCTGACCGTTAGATAAATACTTAGATTCTTTTTAAACCAAACACTTACTATTTTTGTATTCTTTAAAGTTGTAAAACTATACAAGCCCCCATGTATCGCCACCTTTTTCCTTCCTTTTTGGTCAGTGCGAGTTTTTGCGTAATTGTTGCATTTCGAGACAACAGCGAATTTGTCTCGGCTTTTCAAAAAATTAACAACGAAACCCTGAAAAATAGCCAAGCGTACGAAACCCTCGGCGATGCTACTTCGACCATCGGACATCGTCTGACGGGAAGTCCGAACGGAGCCAAGGCAGAGCAGTATGCCTTCAATCTTCTCAAAAAATATGGCTACACAGATGTTAAGTTCCAATCGTTTGAGGTAGAATCGTGGATGCGTGATACCGTGACTTTGGATGTAGTGCCCAATAAAAGTGATAATTTCAGGACAGTGCCCGTGGTGGCGTTGGCGCATTCGCCCGTTCGTGCCAAAGTTAGCGGGGCGATTGTTGACGTAGGCAATGGTTTGGAAGAGGATTTTGAAGCGGTCAAAGACATTATCAAAGGCAAAGTAGCACTCGTAAATATTGGCTTGGTCAACGGAAAAGCAGGGCAAAAGAATTTGCACCGTTCCGAAAAAACGGCTTTGGCCATCAAATATGGCGCAAATGCGATTATCACCGTCAACCAAGTTGTAGGCAATGTGCTTTTGACAGGGACAGCCTCAGTGACGGGCGCGTTGATAGGCATTCCTGCCGTAAATATCTCGCGCGAAAGTGGCGAAGAAATTCGGAATTGGATGAAGGTGGACAACGACCTCCATGCCATTGTGGATATGACCAACGTGAGTAAAAAAATAAAAGCGCGGAATGTCATTGCCACAATTCCAGGCAAAAGCGACGACAGAATCGTGATTGGAGGACACCTTGATTCGTGGGATTTGGCAACAGGCGCAGCCGATAACGGCCTAGGGTCATTTACGATTATGGACATCGCTCGTACGTTTAAAGCCTTAAAAATCAAGCCTAAACGGACGATTGATTTCGTGTTGTTTATGGGGGAAGAGCAAGGCTTGTTAGGATCGCGTCAGATGGTGAAAGAATTGGCTAAGGCCAAACAGTTGGAGAAGGTCAAATTTATGATGAATCTCGACATGACCAACAACGTATTTGGAATGAGCGTTGGAGGGCGCGACGAACTGATTCCGTTCTTCCAAGCTGTGGGGGAGCAAATCAAAAAAGTGGACGATACCTACTCAAACATCGTTAGCAGCCGCGCAGGACTCCACTCAGACCACCAACCGTTTATGTTGGAAGGCATTCCGACGGGAGCACCTGCGGGGCGTCTCGGCGCTAATGTTTATGGATGTTATCACGCTGACTGTGATAAATTTGATTTGATTAATCGCGATGAAATGGTCAATGGCGTTCGTTTTTCGGCCATGCTGCTGTATGCTTTGGCCAATGCCAACGATTTGCCCGCCCAAAAACTAGATACCTACAAAACCCGCGATTTAATGGTTGCGCAAGGGCTCAAAAAGGAGTTGGTTCTTGGCAAAGATTGGAAATGGACGGATTGAGAATGGTGCTAAGGGTTGCTCACAACCCGCCCGATAACGAACAAAGAGTAAACCTCATTCCGCAACAAATAACGCCAAACACGCTACTCAGCTTTAGAGCGTGCTAATACCCAAAATGCCCCGTAGGTGGATAACATCACGAAGGAAAATGCCAGCGTGAGTTGTAATGCTACAGGGTTGTGTAATAGGTTATTCCCAATATACCGAACCAACGATAAAGGGTGAGTAGCTACGTGCCAGCTATTCCATCGCCCAAATCTCCCCAGGTAGATTCCATAACTTGCAACTACCAAACTCCCTCCAATCAGCAGCCAACTTGTGATTCGGCTGTAATAATCCTCCAAAAGTGCATGGATTTTTAGAACGGAATAAAAGCCCGTTAGCAATCCAGCCAAGGCAAAAGAAAAACTCATCAAAGCATCGTACCAAATCAAATGGTCGGGGGAAGCCCTCAGGTGAATTAGGTCGGTGATAAGGTAAGGAGCATTGGGAAAAAACAACAACCAAGCTGCTGCTCCAAGTAACACGCCTCGTTGGTGGATAAAATGATGCTGGGCTAAATCTTCTACAATACAAGCAATTCCGAACGGAACCCAAGCTAGAAAAAGATTCCACGTAAGGAAAATTCCTCCAAAATTTTCGGTAAACGTAACGCGGCCACAAAGCAAAATGATGCTTATGAGCGATACCGCAGCGAGTAGATGGTTTTTGTTTTTCATGTATATTGAAAGTACTTTGAAATACAAAGTAAATTAAAAATGCCTGTTTATGTCAATAGGTAAGCTGATTTTTATTTTTCTAAAAATTATGACTTAGGTCTTTTTTTAAAGAAAAAGCCAACTCAATCTTTGTCGTGATGTAGGCGAAGTAGTAAAAATGGTTATTCAAAAAATACTAAAATGTAGTTGTCGAAAAATAACCTTTGGGTTATGTGCTAAAAACAAGTGTAAGCTACTTTGGGGAGTTTTTTCCCCATCAAAAAAAGCGTTAAAGGTAGGGTTTTGGTGGGTACAATTGGCGTTTTGGTATGTATGCAGAGCAACTTTAATCTAATTTTTATCCTAACAATTTTTTAATTTATTACATTTGCCACTAGTAGTATTTCTTAATCTAAACTAAAAAATCAAGTATGAAACACAGGTTTACACTGCTGGCCGCAGTGGCTATGCTATTTTGTGGCCTAACGTTGTTTGCCCAAGACCGCACAATTACGGGCAAAGTAACGGCCGATGACGGTTCGGTCCTTCCAGGAGTAAGCGTAACGGTACGCGGAACAACCCGCGGAGCTACTACCGATGGCGACGGGAGCTACAAAGTATCTGTTCCTAAGGGCGCTCAATTAGTATTCAGTTTTATTGGTTTTGCTAACCAAGAAGTAAGTGTTGGTAATCAGAATGTGATTGACATTAAACTTATTCCTGATGTTTCGCAGCTTCAGGAAGTAGTGGTGACTGCTTTGGGTATTTCTCGCGACAAACGAGCAATTAACACTTCGGTGCAAGAAATCAAAGCCGATAAACTTACCGCCGCTCGTGATGCAAACGTCGCCAACGCTCTTGCTGGTAAAATTGCAGGGGTACAAGTACTCGGACAATCGGGCGCTAAATTTGGAACGCCTGATATTCGTGTGCGTGGGGTTAACACACTGACTGGTGGTAGTCCGCTTTATATGGTCGATGGAACACCAACCGATATCAATGCGGTCAACATGGACGATGTTGAAAATCTTTCAGTATTGAAAGGGCCAGCAGCAACTGCCTTGTATGGAAACCGCGCGGCAGGTGGGGTAATTTTGATTACCACAAAACGCGCTAAATCTGGTGAAGCTCGTTTAGACATCAATCATAGCACGACGCTTGATATGGTTGGTCTTCTTCCTAAGTATCAGAACGAATACGGTGGTGGTTACTCGCAAGATTGGGAGATTTTTAAGTTCAATCCTGCTATTCACCCAGCATCATGGTCGTCGTTTGATGGACACAAGATGTTGGATTATTCTGCTGACGAAAGTTGGGGGCCAAAAATTGATGGCTCTCCTCACCGTTCGGCATGGTCGTGGCAGCCTGGTCCTGAATTTGGCCAACTTACTCCTTTTGTAGCTAATCCTAACAACGTTCGTGATTTCTTTGAAAAACCAGTTAGTCATAACTCTAACATTTCTTTTTCAAAAGGAGGAGATAATTACCAAACGCGTATCTCTTATACGCACATCATCAACAATGGTATCGTTCCTAACAGTAGCCAAACGCGTGATTTTGTAAGCGCTAAGAATTCCCTTACTGTTTTTAAAGGACTAACTGCTGATTTGAATGTTAATTATTCGGCGACTAGAGGGGTGAATATTCCTGCTGACAACTACGGTTCAAGTGGTGGTAGCAACTCAACAGGGTTGGGAGGAGCTATTTTGAATGGATTTAACCAGACAATCGGTTCTTTTAACCAATGGTTTCAGCGCCAGTTGAGCATTGAAGATTTGAAAAACTATAAGAATGCTGATGGAACATACCGTAGTTGGAATATCGGTGGGCCATTAGATGCGAAACCTAAATATTGGGATAGCCCATACACTCAAGTATATGACAACACCAATAGCCGTCGGGATACGCGTATTTTTGGTGATTTTGGTCTTAACTACAAATTTACCGATTACTTAAAATTAGCTTTGGTAGCACGTCGTGATCAGCGTCAATACTTCCAAGAAGGGCGTATTGCAGCTGGTACTTTGAATGAAGGTGGTAAAGGAGGGTACTCAAACTTAGTGCTTAACTCTCGCGAAAATAACTATGAGGCTCTTTTAAGTTTTAATAAAAACTACGGAAAGCTTTCGGTGGTTGCCAACGCAGGTGGTAACATTCGTTATAACCTCTCTGAATATTTCATCCAAGCTACCGTAGGAGGGCTTACTACGCCTGGTTTTTATAACATCGCGGCGTCTAAAGACCGTCCAAGTGTTTCTAATACAAAAGGAGAACGTCGTGTCAACAGTTTGTACGGAAACGTAAGCTTAGGATACAATAACATGTTCTTCTTGGAAGGGTCTTTGCGTAATGACTGGTCATCTACGTTACCCAAAGGCAATAACTCCTATTTGTACCCTTCGCTTTCTGGAAGCATCGTTTTCTCAGATTTGTTGCCTAACAGTGGGTTCTTATCATACGGTAAAATCCGTGGAGGTTATGCACAAGTGGGCACAGATATTGGCCCTTACAACACGATGTTGACGTACGGTACTGGTAACCCTTTTGGCTCTAACCCTACAATGTACCTACCTACTACGCTACCTAACGAAAACTTGAAACCAGGCTTATCGTCTTCGTACGAAGGAGGTATTGACTTGAAATTCTTCCGTAATCGCATCGGTTTAGAGTTTACTGTTTATCAAAACAATAACAAGGATCAGATTATTCCTTTGGCGGTTGCGCCTACGAGTGGTTATAGCAATGCGATTATCAACGCAGGTTTGATTCGTACCAAAGGTTTGGAAATTCATATCAACGCTGTTCCAGTAAAAGGAAATAAATTCCAATGGGAAACTGATTTGAACTTTGACCGTAGCACTTCAAAAGTAATAGAGTTGGCGCCTGGCTTGACAAATTACCAACTAGGGTCGTCATGGAGAGGGCTTACTATCAATGCCCGTGAAGGTGAAGAATGGGGATTGTTCTCAGGAAGTAAAATACGTCGTAACGAAGCAGGTCAACCAATTTTGGATGCAAAAGGTCTTTATCAGTTCGATTTGAATCAACCGCTAGGTTCTGTGTTGCCGAAATTTAAGGGTGGTTTCTTAAATAACTTTACTTATGGCAACTGGAACATGAGAGTAAACACCGACTTTATCGTGGGCGGAAAATTCTTCTCAGTTACCAAAATGTTTAATGCTTATGCAGGTTTAGCTGCTGAAACGGCTGGACTGAATGAGTTGGGGAAACCAAAACGTGACGCTGCCGCTGACGGAGGTGGTATTTTGATTGATGGTGTAGGCCCTGATGGAAAAACACCGAATACGGTTCGGGCAGAGACGCAGACATTGTACGAAGATCGTTTGTTTGCATTACATGATTACTGGATTTTTGATCAGACATTTGTAAAGCTGCGTGAAGTTTCAATTGGCTATAGTATCCCTAAAGCGATGTTGGGCAAGGCGATTAAGTCTGCCAATATATCGTTGATTGCACGAAATCCATTATTGATTTACAGTGCTGTGGGTGGTGGTATCGACATTTCAGAAGCGGAGAGCTACTGGACAGAAGGTGGTCAGTTGCCTCCTGTACGTTCATTTGGTATCAATCTCCGTTTAGGTTTATAATGCCAAGGGAGTAGTTTGAACTTCAGTACAATTTTCAAAAAGAATCATTTTATGAAAAATACAATTTTAAAATCAATTCTTGGGGCAGGATTATTATTTTCTGTGACTTCATGTAGTGATTTTGGCGACATGAATGTTAGCCCAAACAGCCCTGCAAATCCCAATACCGCCAGTTTATTGACGGGTGTTTTACGAAATGTGGGAGGGGCTACTACAAGTATCATCCCTGCGTTGTACGCGCAGCAGTTTGGTGATGTTACTTATATTGAGGAGTCTCGTTATAAAACAGTACAAGTAGATTACAATGGGCTTTACACTGGACCACTGAGTAATTTACAGTACATCATCAAGTTGAATACAGATGAAGCAACTAAGAGTACGGCTGCTGCCAATGGTTCGAATCCTAACCAGATTGCAACTGCGCGTATCTTGAAAGCCTATTTTTTGCAGTACATCACTGACCGTTGGGGAGATATTCCTTATTCTGAAGCATTGAAGGGAGTGAATAATTTTAGCCCTGCTTTTGATACCCAGCAAGCTATTTACAATGACTTATTTAAGGAGTTGAAAGAAGCCCAATCGCAATTTGATGCTGGCAAGACGGTAGTAGGGGATATTCTCCTAAGTGGAAATGTGGCTAAATGGAAAAAATTTGCCAACTCTTTGCGCCTAATTGCAGCACTTCGCTTGTCAAAAATAGATCCTGCTAAAGGAAAGGCAGAGTTTGCAGCGGCTTTGACTGATGGGGTCATCACTTCTAATGCAGATAATGTGAAATACGCCTATTTGTCGGAAGCAAACAACGAACACCCATTATACAACAACTACATTACAACCAACCGTAAAGATTATGCGGTGAGTAGTACTTTTGTTAATGCGTTAGCAAAGTTGAAAGACCCTCGCTTGCCAGCAATGGCCGAGAAAAACATCAATGGAGAGTATCGTGGCGTACCTTATGGCGTATTTCCTGTCAGTTGGAAAGCCCAAGATGTATCATTGGCGGCACCTTCAATTCGTCAACAAAACTCTTCTGTTAACGTAATTACTTACGCGCAAGTGTTGTTGGCACAAGCAGAAGCCGCCGCGTTAGGATGGACGACTGGTAACGCGAAAGATTTGTACGAAGCGGCAATTAAGGCATCTTTAGAGCAGTGGGGTGTTTATAATGAAGCCGATTATAAAGCATACATTGCGCAGGCAGATGTAGCTTATACGCCAGCGAAGGCTATCGAGCAAATTAGTGTACAACGTTGGATTACATTGTTTTATCAAGGAAGTGAAGCATGGGCCGAATGGCGTCGTACTGGATTCCCAGTGTTAACACCAGCCGCTAATCCATTAAATGGAGGAAAAGATATACCTCGTAGAATGGCTTATCCAGCAACTGAGTCAACCCTTAATAAAACCAACTACAATGCAGTAGTAGCAAGACAAGGTAAAGACGATCAGTACACGCGTGTATGGTGGGATAAATAACCATTGACCGAGTACCAATAAAAAGCAACGAGAGCTGCCTAAAAAGTTTTTTGCCTGATACAAAGGGGAGGAACTTTTAGGCAGCTTCTTTTATTTAAGAGCATAATATAGACCTCAATGAACACTTCGTCTAAACCTACTTTATTCGATTACTTACACCTACATTTCTTGGTCATCATTTGGGGCTTTACGGCCATTTTGGGAAAATTAATCAATGCCGATTTGTCGCGGGTTAGTTTGACTTTTTTTCGGACGCTTCTGGCGGCCATAGGTTTGGCATTGGTACTCACTTTGCGCAAAGAATGGAAAAAAGTAGCACCCCAAGACCGCAACAAAATGCTGGGTGTAGGCGTGATTATGGGCGTTCATTGGTTGACTTTTTTTGCCTCGGCGCATGTTTCGAGTGCTTCGGTATGTTTGGCGGGAATGTCCACCACATCGCTGTTTACTGCGTTGTTAGAGCCACTGTTTAGTCGCAAACAAGTGCGCCCGCTGGAGATTTTAATGAGCCTGTTGGTGATGTTGGGGCTTTACCTGATTTTTCGTTTTGAGTTTGACCAATCGTGGGGGCTAGGCTTGGCGCTGATTTCATCCTTGCTAGCCGCGTTGTTTACCATTGCCAATAGCCGTTTTGTCAAAACCCACCCTGCACTGGTAATTACTTTTTACGAAATGGGCGGTGCTACCATGGGGATGTTTCTCGGGCTAGTAGGTATTGGAATGGCGAGCGGCCTTACACAAGCACAGGTTGTCCCTCAAAGCATGGATTGGCTTTGGTTGGGGATTTTGGCCAGTGTATGTACCGTTTATGCGTATTCGGCAGGGGTGCATTTGTTGAAAAAAATGTCTCCTTTTACCCTCAATCTTACCATCAACCTAGAACCCGTGTATGGCATGGCGCTGGCGTATTTTATATTAACCGAACGCATGACCGCAGGTTTTTACGCAGGCACGGGCGTCATCCTGCTAACAGTGATTTTGTATCCGATACTCAACAGCCGTTTTTCTAAAGGATAATTACTGTCTTTTCTATTTTTTAAAAATCTTTGGCCAAATTTTGCGCCACTCTTCGCGGTCGCCAGGAAGGGGGGCGTTGCGCTTGAGGTATTTGCCCTGGGCGTCCAGAATAACAGCACAAGGAGCTTGCGTTATTTCCCATTCGGCTTCTAAAAATCCGTTTTGGTATTGGGTCAGTTTGCCATGCAGTCCTCTACACTTACTCTTTACCACATTTTCAAGCCACACGTTGGCTCCTTCTTTGTACTCAGCCAAATAGACAAAATTGAGCTGCCCTTTGGGTAAAGAGGCTTCTAGCTGACGGGCTTCGGCGAGGGCGCGCATTCCGTATTCGTCGTTGGTCCAAAAGAGTAAATAAGTGGGCTTTCCCCGTACTTTTCTTTTGATTTCTTCCCAAAAATCACGTCCACTCATGTAAATTTTTTGATACAGAGTAATGCCATTTCCCAATTCTGCTTCATAATTCCCTTGGGTTTGCAAACCTACAATGTCGTTTGCCTCTCGGATGATGGTGCTATCGCTGCACTCGATGTGGTGCAATTCGTCCAACGATTTTTGGTAGTACGCCGAAGTCAAGGTAGGGCGAATGTGCTGGTACCAGACCTTTTTGTTAAAAATAGATGCCGTGTAAAGGTGCCTGACATAAAACGTGGCGTTGAGATAATCGGCTCCCATGTCCCCAAAATAGAAGCTATATTTTCGATTTTCAAGCTCAAAAGTATTGATGGATTCGAGGGTGTCACGTTTTTTGCTGAAAAGGTTATTCAGCATTGTTAAGTCTCGTGTTTTGGCTGAGCCACCCAGCGATATTTCTTGTAATTTAGTTTTTTCTTCGGGAGCAATGTCGGGAACGTACGCCAAAATCATTGAGGCTATTTTTGTAACAGGCAATGCCGAGACAGAAAGACCTGGGGTCATCAACTGCGCATGGGCACTGAATTGTTGAAAAAAATCTGCGCGGGCAAAGGTAAGCAAACTCGATCGGTCTAAGTCCGCGACTGTCGCCGTGGGCTTGCCGTTCGCACCCATACGGTTTGTTTGTTGCTCGGCATTGGAGGGGGAAATAACCCAGAGCGAATTAGGCACGCGCTGCTCGGTTTTTTGCAAAAAAGAATATAATTGCGCTTTGGCGGCGTTTTCAATCGAAGAAACTACCCATTCCTCCAACAAAGGAGGAGCTTTGGTAAACGCGGGAAGAGAGCGAAAAAACGCAATTTGTCGGTTACTTTCGGTATCTAAGTGCTGCCAGTATTTGCTTGGGTCAGTGGTGTTGGTGGTTGGTGCGGGATTGGCTTCTAGCCACTTTTTGCGTTGGATATAAAACTGAGCGTGCAAATTATTCACCTCGGCATTGACTCCTGCAAAGCGGAGTGGAATATTACTTTTGGCCAAAGAATCGGCATAAATCGTCACTTCGACGATGCCTTTACTTCCCAAGAAGGGCATCACGACGTTGTTATAAGTCAAATAACACTCTTCTTTGGGATAAATGAGGGGCATTTTAAGCTCAAAACTACCGTTGGGTTGCAAAGGGGCAGCCCGTATGATTTCGTGGTTGGGTTGTAAAATATTGACCCGTGCTACCACCACCTCCGACGCTTGTCGATAAAGGCGTGCCGTAAGGTTTTCGATTTTTCCCCGCACCACCAAGGTGTCAGTTTGAGCATAACTGTTTTGGATGGACAAAAATAGCCCTAGGGTTAAGAAAAAATACCAACAGAATTTCATAGTAGTAACGAACGAAAATTTTATGGCTATACAAAATAGTTTACTCAAGAACGCGGTCGAGTCTGCTCAAATATACTTCTTAAAATGTCTTGTTCTATTTCTCCAAAAGGAACATTTCGCCTGCTAACAGTTTCGTAGGCCACTTGAATGGCCTTTTCGAGGCGGTATTCGGTGGTGCCTTCGGCAGCGCCTCCCCATGAAAAGGAAGGAATGTGTTTTGACTGAAACCCCGCCCCAAAAACGTTGGCATTGACTCCTACAACTGTCCCCGTGTTGAACATGGTGCTGATGCCCGCTTTGGTGTAGTCGCCCATAAACAAACCACAAAACAAGCGCCCCGTGTCTTCGAGGGTATGTGTGGCGTAGCTGTATAGTTTTACGTTGGTATAGTCGTTTTTGAGGTTGGAGTTGTTGCAATTGGCTCCCAAATTACACCATTCGCCAAGAACTGAATTTCCCAAAAAACCGTCGTGGCCTTTGTTGCTATAACTAAAAAGAACAGAGTTGCTGATTTCTCCTCCTACTTTACAGTGAGGGCCAATGGTTGTGTTCATGCGCATTTTTGCCCCCCAGTTGACCGTTGCGCTTTCCCCCAATGAAAATGGCCCCATGACCACGCTGCCTTCGCAAATAGTTGCATTCTTTCCAATGTAAATGGGGCCATTTTCGGCGTTTAAAATCGCCGCACGCACTTTGGCACCTTCTTCGATAAAAATATGCTCAGGGGCATAACAATGCGTGTGTGGGTCGGTCAGTGGTTGGGAAGTTCGCTGGTGGGTGATGGCTGTAAAATCAGCGTTGATTTGCGCGCCGTTTTCCACAAAAATATCCCAGATGTGTTGAATAACCGTAATAGGCTCGGGAAAAGGAATGGCCGAAAGTTCGGTCTGCGGCTCTACGACTTCAAACGGCGAGCGGTAGGCAATCGTCATGCCGCTGGCACTTATTAATACTTGTCCTTCTTCTAGCTTTTCAACGGCTTTGGCGATTGCGGCCGTGGCACAAACAGCCCCGTTGAGGAAGGTATTATCTTGGGCGGTAATGAGCGGAAATTTATACTGAAGGTAAGGTTCGGTCAAAAAAGAAGGAGTTGTACCAAGGTAATGCACCCATTTTTCGGTCAAAGTCATAATTCCACAACGTACTTCGGAAACAGGACGGGTGAACGTGAACGGGAGCAAATGAGGGCGGATGGCCGCGTCGTCGTACAAAATAAAATTGGTCATAAATCAATAAAATCTATTAGAGTTTGTAAGCCTTTGGTAGCCACAAAGATAAGTTTTGCGCAAAATTTATTAGGTTTGCCAATACAAACATTTTTAACCTACCAAACTGCTCAATCTTTTAGAACCATGCCTAAATTAACCAAACAAATTGTTGATAACGAAACCCAATATAGCCTTGACTTGCCCGTAAAAGTACTCCAATTTGGTACGGGTGTGTTGCTCAGAGGGTTGTGTGATTATTTGATTGATCAAGCCAATAAACAAAACGTATTCAACGGACGTATTGTGGTGGTGAAATCTACCGCAGGTCTATCCGACGATTTTGCCGAGCAAGATGGTTTATATACGGTATGTGTGCGTGGCGTGGACAGCAACGGCGAAACCATCGACGAGGCTGTGACAGTGGGGGCAATTAGCCGTGTAGTATCGGCACAAGATAATTGGCGCAGCATTTTGCAAGTAGCTCGTAATCCGCACCTCGAAGTAATTATCTCAAACACGACCGAAGTGGGAATTCAGTACGTGGAAGAAAATATTTTTCAAAATCCACCTCAATCGTTTCCCGCCAAATTGACGGCGTTTTTGTACGAACGCTTCCGCACGTATGGTGGAAAAAGAGACAAAGGCGTGGTTGTAATTCCGACCGAGTTGATTACCGACAACGGTCTTAAACTCCGTGAATGCGTCGAAAAACTTTCTGCTTATAATGAGCTTGGTAAATTGTTTAATAAATGGTTGAAATACCACGTTAAGTTTTGTAACTCATTGGTGGACAGAATTGTACCAGGGAAACCCGATGCAGCGACGCAAGCGCAATTGGAGGCAAAGCTTGGGTACGAAGACAGCCTATTGACCGTAGCCGAACCATACTATTTGTGGGCCATTGAGGGCGACGACCGTGTGAAAAAGGTATTGTCGTTTGAGCAATTGTTTGACAATGTGATTGTTGACGAAGATATTTCCTATTACCGCGAGCGTAAGCTTCGCATTCTTAACGGAAGCCATAGTGCATCTGCTCCGTTGGGGTATTTGAGCGGGTTTGACATTACGTATCAGTGTATGCAAGACCCTGCGATGTCGAAATACTACGAAAGTGTTATTTACGATGAAGTGGTGCCAACCTTGCCTTTTGAAGATCAACTAGCGGAATTGAAGGTATTTGCTGGCGACATCCTGAGCCGCTATCGTAACCCATTCATTCAACAAAAGCTGATTGGTATTACGCTCCAACAAACCTCGAAAATGAACGCCCGCAACGTGGCGACTATTCAGCGTTATTACAAGCAATTTGGCAGCGTACCTAAGCATTTTGCGTTAGGTTTTGCGGCTTATTTACTTTTTATGAAAGCCGTTAAGAATGAAAATAACCAGTATTTTGGACAGCGTGGCGAGAGCTTCTACCTCATCAATGACGACCAAGCGGCCTATTTCTCTGAACAATGGCAAGGCGTGACTGTGGAGACGGTAGGAACGCTAGTAAATGAGGTTTTGAGCAATACCAAAATTTGGGACACTAACCTGACCAAATTGGCGGGTTTTGCCGAAACCGTCACCGAGCTGTTGGCCGAAATGATGACCAACGGGGTCAAAGCAACGCTCGAAAAAGCGATTTTGTAATAATATCATTTATAAAGATTACTTGCGACGGCATCGCCCTAAGCGATGCCGTCGCTTTATCTCATTAATTTTAAGCCAGTATGTTTAAAAACAAATTTGTCATCGGATTGATTGTAGCGGTTCTTGTGGGGGTCATTGGCTACACATTTTTGGGAGAAGAAACAACCGTGTCGGAAGCGGATTATGCGGCAGAAATGGCGCAAGAGCGCAAAGACAAAGACAAGTTTTTCCGCGATTCGGAGGAGTCTCCTTTTCGTAAAACGGGTGATTTTAAAGGTATTAATTATTTTTCTCCGAGCTCTATTTATAAAGTAGTCGCAACGGTGGTGCCTTACCACGCTACTGATAAAAAAGTCAATGTGCCAATGACCGACGGGACAACGGTAGCATACGAAAAATACGGTTTTGCGGAATTTACGTTGCCAGGAGAGAGCGCCGCTGCTGACCTTAACGTGTATCGTTTGCTGATTTACAAACACGAATCAGGGCTGTCGATTTTGTTTCGTGATGCCACTGCGCCCAAAGAAACCTACGGTGGTGGACGTTACTTAGATTTTAAAATCGACGAGGTAAAAGATAGTAAGTTGACGATTGATTTTAACAAAGCTTATAACCCTTACTGCGCGTATAACCACGAATATTCGTGTCCCATTCCTCCCAAAGAAAACACCCTACCTGTGCGGGTAGAAGCAGGCGAAAAAATCTACCACCAAGAATAAGGGAAAGAGACAGTTTTTTTTCCTATATTCGTTGGTAAACTAATCTACGCGACACCTCATGAAATGGTCATTTGTTATTCAGCAAAAAGTAAAAGCATCGTTGCTTCTAGGCGGAATTATGGTTGTGATTTTGCTGAGTGCCCTTGTGTCGCGCATGAGTTTGGATAACATCGACCACTCGCTGTCGTCTATTTACCAAGATAGATTGGTACCCACCGTCGATATTGTGTATTTGAGCGAGCATTTATACTCAAAGCGCTTGTTGTTGGAACAAGGTCTAGAAAAAAATGCGGCTACTTCGTGGCAAGAACTAGGCAAAGAACTCTCGGTTCATACCCATAAGATTGATTCTTTATTGGTAGAGTTTCAGAAAACAAAGTTGGTAGAAGAGGAAGTAAAAGCCCTAAATGCGTTGAAGACTCACGCCCAAGCTTATGCGACGTTAGAACAAAAAATTGTGCGATTAGCCGCTCAAGCAGCGCAAGAAGAAGGCAAGCAGCTTTTTCAGTCGGAAGGGAGCCAATTGTTTCAGCAGTCGATTCATCGGTTGAGTGAACTGACCAAAATTCAGTCGGTAGTCGGGCAAAAACTTATCAAAGATTCGCACACAGAAACGTATTACTGCAATTTGCTTTCAAGCCTTCAAATCATCATTACTATCATTATCGGTACGATCGTGGTGTCGTTGGTAGTAAATTCCAAAATCATTCGCCAAGATTCCCAGCCTTTCCATTTGAATTAGGGAAAAACTTTTTGAAAAAACAGCGCTTCGTGTGCAACTTGAGCTTGAGGTTTTGCATCTATTTAACAAAACACAAACTCATACATCCATGAAAGCCATCGTATTTACTTTTTCATTCGTTCTTATTGCTTTTGTAGCATTCTCTCAAAAGGACAACGAAACCCCTTATTTCACCAAAACCTTTAACGCTTCGGCAGTCAAAGCCCTTCAAGTACGTACTTCGGGCGGAAGCATTCGCGTAGCGGGAAGCACCAACGAACCCAAAGTTGAAATGTACGTACGTTCTAACAATTGGAATGGAAGTTCAGAATTGAGCAAAGAAGAAATTGACGAACGCCTCAAAGAATACGAAGTACGCGTAGCGATGGAAGGCGAAACGCTCGTTTGTCGTGTAAAACGTAAAAACGAAGACGAAAAATGGGACTGGAAACGCTCGTTGAGTATTTCATTTAAAATTATTGTTCCCGAAAAAACCGCTACTGATTTGGCAACGAGCGGAGGAAGTATTCACTTGGCGAACTTGTCAGGAACGCAAAGTTTCTCTACCAGTGGTGGGAGCCTGCATTTGGATGATTTGGCGGGTAATGTCAAAGGCCGTACGTCAGGCGGAAGTATTCACTTAGCTAAGTGCCGTGAACAAATTGACTTGAGTACGAGCGGAGGTAGCATACATGCTGACGAATGCAAAGGTGACATCAAACTCGTAACCTCGGGAGGAAGTATCGAGCTCAATCAAGTAGATGGTGTTTTGAGAGCGAGCACGAGTGGTGGAAGCATCAGAGGAGGCGGTATCAGAGGTGAACTAACGGCATCAACTTCAGGAGGTTCAATTCGTTTGAATGATGTAGCGGCTTCGTTGCGGGCATCAACAAGCGCAGGAAGTATCCACGCGGAGATCGTATCGGTAGGCCAATTTTTAGATTTATCAACGTCAGCAGGAGGAATTCACGTTCAGATGCCACTCAACAAAGGCATGGAGCTTGATTTACGCGCCAATCGTGTTAACGTAGGTACGCTTAAAAACTTCAACGGTATTGTAGAAAAAGACCGTGTCAAAGGCTCACTCAACGGCGGTGGGGCGTTGGTGTCGATGCGTGCAAGTGCAGGTTCTATTTCAGTGAACGACTAACAGGTTAGACACTCTTTCGGTCAGACGATAGTCAGACCGTATCATAGGATTAAAGAGTTTACTCAGTTTGACTAACGTCTGACCGTGGTAAGTCCGCCAAAACTGGCGGACTTTATTTTTTGGTGCTGAGTTTCACAATGAAATAGCTAATTTTGACGCTAAATCACCGAAACACAATTAGAACTTCCGCATTCTATGAAAGGAATTATTTTGGCGGGTGGCTCAGGCACTCGCTTACACCCACTCACGTTGGCCGTTAGTAAGCAGTTGATGCCAGTTTACGATAAGCCAATGATATACTACCCGCTGTCAATTTTGATGTTGGCGGGCATTCGTGAAATCTTGATTATTTCGACTCCCCACGACTTGCCTCACTTCCAAAAATTGCTTGGCGATGGTAGTCGTATAGGCTGTGAATTTAGCTACGCCGAGCAACCTAGCCCCGATGGTCTTGCCCAGGCGTTTATCATTGGTGCTGATTTTATTGGGGATGATAAAGTGGCGTTGGTATTGGGCGATAATATTTTCTACGGAAGCGGTTTGAGTAAATTGTTACAAGCCAACAACGACCCTGACGGAGGCGTGGTGTATGCTTACCAAGTTCACGACCCCGAGCGCTATGGTGTGGTAGAATTTGATAAAGATTTCAATGTGCTTTCGATTGAAGAAAAACCTGAAGCACCCAAGTCAAATTACGCCGTTCCAGGACTTTATTTTTATGATAACGACGTGGTAGAGATTGCTAAAAATATCCAACCTAGTCCGCGCGGAGAACTTGAAATTACGGACATCAATCGCGTGTATTTAGAGCGTGGAAAACTGAAAGTAGGGGTGTTGAACCGTGGAACGGCTTGGTTGGACACAGGGACGTTTGCGTCGTTGATGCAAGCAGGACAATTTGTTCAAGTAATTGAAGAACGCCAAGGGCTCAAAATCGGTTGTATTGAAGAAGTGGCTTATCGCATGGGCTTTATTACGGCCGAAGAGCTTCGCTCTATTGCGCAGCCACTACTCAAAAGCGGTTATGGTCAGTATTTGTTAGGAATCTTAAAATAATATGTTCACAGGAATTGTAGAAATAACGGCCGAAATCGTCGAGATTGTCGCAGAAGGAACGAATCTTACGTTTCGACTTAGTGCAAACTTGGCGCCCGAACTCAAAGTAGATCAGAGTGTTAGTCACAACGGTGTTTGCCTTACGGTGACCAGCATCGACGGGAATACCTACACAGTGACGGCCGTGGATGAGACGTTGAAAAAAACGAATTTAGGGCAGTGGAAAGTAGGGACGAAAGTCAATGTAGAACGTTGTATGCCCGCCAATGGCCGTTTTGATGGGCACATTGTGCAAGGCCACGTTGACCAAACGGGCGTTTGTACCCACATCGCCGAAGTAGGAGGAAGCTGGTTGTTTGATTTTACGTATGATGCCGCTGTGGGAAATATTACTGTGGAAAAAGGGTCAATTTGTGTCAATGGAGTGAGTTTGACGGTATTCAACTCACACGACGACGGTTTCCGCGTTACCATCATTCCTTACACTTACGAACATACCAACTTTCATCAATTGAAGGTAGGCGACATCGTCAACCTAGAGTTTGATATTTTGGGGAAATACATGCAGAAGATTTTGGCAAAATCAATGGCGTCTATTGCGGTTAAATAAACCTTGAAAATCTTGACTCACCCACGAATTTGTTACGAAATATTTGTTCGCTCTTTTTGTGATTCCAACGGAGATGGTATTGGCGATTTGAACGGGATTCGTTCCAAACTTCCTTACCTTCAGGAACTTGGCGTTGAGGCAATATGGCTTACTCCGATTCAGCCCTCGCCGAGTTACCATAAGTACGATGTCGTTGATTATTACGGTATTGAACCCGAATACGGGACGCTCGACGATTTTAAACAACTCCTCTCCGAAGCGCACGCTCGCGGCATCAAGATCATCCTGGATTTGGTGATTAACCACACGAGTGTGCGCCACCCTTGGTTTGTAGAGTCGGCCAAGGGTAAAGCTAGTCCTTACCGAAACTATTACAATTGGAAAAGCCCCGACGAAATCGAGGCATTGGGCATTGCCACGCGCGAGGCCACCCCCGATACGTGGGAGCGAAAGCCTTGGCACAGTGCAGTGGGTAATACCGAAAAATACTACGGACTGTTTTGGAAGGGGATGCCCGACCTCAACTGCGACCATCCACCCGTGCGACAAGCGATTTATGCCATTGGTAAATATTGGTTAAAAATGGGCGTGGATGGCTTTCGATTGGACGCTGCACGTCATATTTACCCTGAATGGGAAGAATATAAAAACTACGATTTTTGGGTTGAGTTTCGTACGGAAATGCAGAAAGTGAATCCGCAGGTCTATTTAGTGGGTGAAGTGTGGAACGCTGCTGATAAAATTGCCCCTTATTTTCGCGGACTTACCGCCAATTTTAACTTTGACTTGAGCCTTGCGCTTCAAAAAATCACGGCTGAAGAGCGTGATACTGTGCATTTGGTGGTAACATTGGCCAAAAATCGTCAAGTATTTGCCCAAACCAATCCCCGTTTTATCGACGCAACAATGCTGACCAATCACGACCAAACGCGCATTGGAAGTGTGTTACACGGCAAACTAACCCATTTGAAAGTGGCAGCCAATTTGCTTTTTACGCTGCCAGGACAACCGTACGTGTATTATGGCGAAGAACTGGGAATGCTAGGACAAAAGCCCGATGAGTTTATTCGTGAACCATTTTTGTGGGGGTATCGTCAACACGACCGCGAGCGAGCACGTTGGATGAAGCCCAAGTACAGCAAAAGTGTGACAGTGGCGCCCTTGGCAGCGCAGTTGAACGAAGCCGATTCGTTGTATAATCATTACAAACGCCTGATTCATTTTCGTAAATCCAATGCTGTCATCGGTAGTTTTTACGGCCAAATCGAACCTTTACCCAACCGAAATCCTCGTTTAGTGGTCTTTAAACGCCGCCTTGCCGATCAAGAGGTGTGGGTACTTCATAATCTTTCGAGCACGACGGTAACATATACCGCTCCTTTTATGCCAACGGAGGTACTGCTAAGCACTGAGCCCGCTTCTTGTTTTGAAAAAGTAGATGTATTCTCATTGGCCCCATTTAGTTGTGTGGTGCTGGGGGAATAAATTTAATTTCAATAATTTTTGAAAGTACAATAATTTATTTTACTTTTGGCTATGGAATTACAAGAGGCAAAAGACCGCTTTGTTCAGGCGTGGGGCACGCTGGCTACCCAATGGGGGATTAATCGTACCATGGCGCAAATTCATGCGCTATTGATGATTTCTCCTAATCCGCTCACGACCGAAGACTTGATGGCACAGCTTCAGATTTCTCGTGGGAATGTGAGCATGAACTTGCGGGATTTAATGGACTGGGGACTGGTTTTTAAAGAATTGCGCCCTGGAGAGCGAAAAGAGTACTTTTTTGCCGAAAAAGATGCTTGGAAAGTAGCAAAACAAGTGGCTAAAGAACGAAGAAGAAGGGAAATTGAGCCTGTTATTAAGTTGCTAGATGAGCTTCGGGGTGTACCAGTTCGGGCGGGAGATGCTGATTCAGAAACATTCCATGCGACCATCGAAAGCATCAGTCGAGTGGTAAACTTAGCCGATGGCGCGCTAGATGCCGCCATGAAAGCCGAAGAAAGCCTGATTTTAGGAACACTCATCAAATTGTTACGATAACATTCAAAGCGTAAATGAGCACTCATGTGCTTATTTTTTGAATTTTAAATTTCAATAATTTCTGAAAATTCTAAATTTATAGAAAATGAATCGTGTTATGAATCTTCCCCCCCAGGCTCCCGACATTCGTTCGGCCTTTCGTAAAAAATGGTTTTGGTTATGGGTTTTATTGCCCATCGGAGCCTATTATGCAAGTTGGTTGCTAATGATTCTACCTTTTCCTCTATTCTTAGTGATTGGCCAATGGTTGGCTTTGCAAAGTTCTCCCAACAAGCAAAAACCAATGACCTTATGGCTACTGAACTTGGGGACACTTTTGATAACGGGATTGATTATCACGTTGATGGCTGATAGAATGTGGACCAACAACTACGATGATTATCTCATTTTTTTCCTTTTCGGAACCTACTATCTAGTCCAATGTTTCAATGAGTGGATTTTCTTTCAGTTGTTTCCTGCTTGGCGCTTTGGTTATTGGTCGGCTGCCAATCTCATCGCGGCGGTAGTATGGATAGTAGTTTTAATGGGAGGTAAACACGCTTTACCTTTCACTGTAAAGCAAGAATATGTGCTTTGGTTTATCATCCCCATGCTCGGTATCATCTCCAATGCCATCACGGGCTTAGGAATACACCTCGCCACTCAAACCCGTTATGGCTTATGAAAAAGATAGTGATTGCAGGAGGAACTGGGTACTTAGGACGAGTGCTTACCGATTATTTTGTTTTAGAAGAGTATCAATGCGTTATATTGACTCGCAAGATTCATCCAAATTTTCCTCAAACCTCCCAAATCAAATGGGTAGAGTGGGATGGGAAATCGTTGGGAGCATGGAGTAGGGAATTGGAAGAAGCAGAAGCTGTAATAAACTTAAGTGGGCGAAGTGTCAATTGTCGCTACAATGATCGCAATAAATTAGCCATTTTTACTTCCCGACAATGGTCAACATTCGTTTTGGGAAAAGCCCTACAGGAGTGCCAACATCCACCTAAAGTATGGCTTAATTCTTCTTCTGCTACCATTTATCGACACGCCGAAGACCGTCCAATGAATGAAGAAAATGGAGAATTGGGAGCGGGTTTCTCGGTTGAAGTGTGCCAACTTTGGGAACATACTTGTAATGCGTTCAAATTACCTAACACAAGAACCGTTCTTTTACGTACAGCCTTGGTTTTAGGGAACAAAGGCGGCGTATTTCCTGAATTAGTAGGACTAACGAGGTGGGGACTAGGGGGAAAAATGGGAGGAGGGAAACAAATGGTTAGTTGGCTTCATGAAAAAGATTTTGTTCAGGCAGTCCACTGGCTTATAAAAAACAATGGTGCGGAAGGAGTGTATAATTTGGTGGCCCCTACTGCAATCTCTAACGCAGAGATGATGGCAGCTCTAAGACGGACATTAAAAATGCCAATTGGTTTACCAAGTACCAATTGGATGTTGCACATAGGTACATGGTTGAAACAAACAGAAGCCGAACTCGTTTTGAAAAGTCGCTGGGTAGAACCAACTCGTTTAATGAATGAAGGTTTCAACTTTGAGTTTGAAACTTTTGAAGGTACTTGCCGCCACCTGTTAACAAACAAAAACTAAAAAAGAAATAAAACATAACAGCAGTCGTTTTATCATGATAACGGCTATGACATGAAAACCCTTTATTTCTTTACGTTTGCGTATCTTTTGAGCAAGGAAACTTGGGCACAATACCCAAACACCAGTTATTGGCAAGCCGAAATGAGCTATGCCGCCCCCATCTTTCAGAAAGCTCAGGCAATTCGCCACGGTGCAACTCAAGTCGATGCATGGACGCCACGTGGGCAAGTCAATGCCAACCTCGGCGGTCATTTTGAGTCAATGGAAGGTCATTTTGTAGAAGTTTTTCTTCATGCACGATGCTTAGAAAACGACTTTGAAGATTCTGCCATACTTGTGGGCACGCGCATAGGAACGGGCAAAAAAAGGTGGCGTTTCTACCTTGAATTAGATCATGGTGGGCGAAATGGTAATTTTTCTGCTTTTGAAGTTCATGACGAATCCGCAGGCTTTATGTACGGCTTAGGAACTCGCTACCGACTCTCGACGCGTGTGTCCCTGCAAGCTTCTTGTGTAAGAAATCGTTTTATGCAATTTGAAGAAGTAGCTGTTCCTTTCAAACGACCCGTTGGTTCTTTTGCCTCATTGGGCCTTTATTGGAACTTGAGCGTAAAACCCGATAAGCGGTCTAAATCCACCAAAGTCAAAAAGTTGACGCCCCGTCGGCAAAACCGCTGCTTGTACGCGCCAGCTGTTTAGAGATAGTTTGTAGGGTAATAAAACCTAAATCCGTCATCAATTTTGGTGCTTCCGATTCAGTTGCCGAACTTTGTGGCTCAAATTACAGTATTACGTAAGGGCATAATGAGTTGAATATCTGTATTATTTACCGATGTCACTTAAAGTCGGAGACTTTAAGCCGTATCCGCCCCGACATAATGTCGGGACGAGCCTTAGCTTGCCCCAAACTGTTATTTGGGGCACACATAGTCTCGCGTCTCTGACGCAAAGCATGAAGCTACACAGTTAAAATCAAACAATCCATAGTTGGATGCAATAAAAGAGGCTTTGCCCAAAGCGGGAGAGTCGCACAAATAATCAATGAAAACCAAAGGAACCAAACGAAACAAAGTCAATATCGTGACACTGGGTTGCAGTAAAAACTTGGTGGATAGCGAAAATATTTTTACTCAACTCAAAGGCAACGGCTACAACGTGACCCACGAGTCGCAAAAAGACGATGCCAATATCGTGATTGTGAATACGTGTGGGTTTATCGACAATGCCAAACAAGAATCGGTGGATACCATTCTGCGCTATGCCGATGCTAAAGAAGCAGGATTGGTTGATAAAGTATATGTAACAGGTTGCTTATCACATCGTTATAAAGACGAATTGGCCGTTGAGATTCCAACCGTGGATGCGTGGTTTGGAACGAATGAACTCCCTCGTTTGCTCAAAACCCTCAAAGCCGATTACAAACAAGAGCTGGTAGGAGAGCGTTTATTGACTACTCCTGCGCACTATGCCTACCTCAAAATCGCGGAAGGATGCGACCGTCCTTGTAGTTTTTGTGCCATTCCGTTGATGCGGGGCGGGCACGTTTCTCGCTCGATTGATGAGTTGGTGACCGAGGCAAAATCATTGGCGCGTCGTGGGACGAAAGAGTTGATTTTGATTGCCCAAGATTTGACGTATTACGGGCTAGATATTTACAAAAAACGCAATTTATCGGAGCTCCTCAACCACCTTGCCGACGTAGAGGGCATCGACTGGATTCGTTTGCAGTATGCGTACCCGTCGGGTTTTCCGCTGGATGTGTTGGATGTGATGCGCGAGCGTTCTAATATTTGTAAGTATTTGGACATGCCGCTCCAAAGCGGTAGTACCGAAATGCTGAAACTTATGCGTCGTGGGATTACGCGTGAAAAAACCGAAGACCTTATCAAGACCATTCGTGATAAAGTGCCAGGCATTGCGCTACGTACGACCCTCATTGCTGGTCACCCTGGAGAAACTGAAGAAATGTTTGAAGAAACCCTTGAGTTTGTCGAGCGTACTCGTTTCGACCGCTTGGGGGTATTTGCTTATTCACACGAAGATCAAACGCACTCGTTTACGATGCCAGATGATGTGCCTGCGGAAATAAAACAACAACGTACCGACGACATCATGGCGGTACAACAAGATATTTCGTGGTCGTTGAACCAAGCTAAAATTGGCAATACGTACAAGGTGTTGTTCGACCGTAAAGAAGGCGGATATTTTATTGGCCGTACCGAATTTGATTCCCCCGAAGTGGATAATGAAGTATTGATTTCGGCTGAACAGTACGTTCGAGTAGGGGACTTTGCCAAAGTAAAAATCAACAACGCGGAAGAGTTTGATTTGTACGGGCAGTTGGTATAACGCAGATTCATTAAACACATAGAACACATAAGAGTTTTTCACATAGTGAACATAGAATACAACTATGTTTACTATGTGAAAATGCTATCTGAACTATGTGGTTACACACTTCATTTTGTCGCTTTCTTCCCTTTGGCAGTGCTTGAAGCAGCGGCTTTCGAATTCATCTCCATATAATCTACCACCAAGTGGCTGAGGGATTTTACGCCCAACGTAAACCCACTTTCATCAAGATAAAAATCTGGCGTGTGGTGTGGTGCTACGTCGTAAGGGCTTTTGCCCTTGGCCATTCCACCCAAGAAGAAAAAGAAGCCAGGGATTTTCTTTTGGAAGTAGCTAAAGTCTTCTGCACCAGTAGCAACGGGTGAAAGAAGGACGTTTTCTTTCCCTGCTAGTGCTTCTAGTGTTGGAATCATTTTGTCAGTAAGTGCAGGGTCATTGACCGTAGCTGGGTAACCAATTCCGATTTCTACGTCGGCTTTTGCACCTGCGCTTTCGGCAATATTGGTTGAAATCTCCTTGATACGACGGTGAACGAGCGCCTGCTGGTTATCGCCAAACGTACGAATCGTACCAATCATTTCGAGCGATTCGGGAATGATGTTGTAGCGGATACCCCCGTGAATCGCACCTACCGTAACTACCGCAGGGTTTTCAGTAATATCGACATTACGACTTACGATAGTTTGCAAACCCATTACCACCTGAGAAGCCGTGACGATTGGGTCAACACCCGACCAAGGGTTGGCACCGTGGGTTTGTTTTCCTTTTAGCTTGATGGTCAATTGGTCAACGGCTGCCATGGTAGCTCCGGGGCGGTAGCGGATTTTGCCTACTTCCGTTTGTGAGTTGATGTGAAGCCCAAAAATGGCATCCACTTTGGGGTTGTCCAATGCGCCTTCTTCCACCATTCGATTAGCACCAAAAGTCCCGCCTGTATAAACGCCTTCTTCGGCAGGTTGGAAAATAAGCTTAACTGTTCCTGCTAAATCTTTTTGCATCGACGCCAATACCTCGGCAACCCCCATCAAAATCGCTACATGGCTATCGTGTCCACAGGCGTGCATCACCCCAGTTTTCTGGTTGTTGAACTCTGTTACTACTTTTGATTTGAAGGGAATATCGACGCGCTCCGTCACAGGCAGGCCGTCCATATCGGCGCGGAGGGCTACCACAGGGCCAGGTTTTCCTCCTTTGAGTACCCCGATAACTCCCGTAACGGCCACTTTTTCTTTTACTTCATAGCCTAATTTACGGAGATGCTCCGCAACGATATTAGCCGTTCTAAATTCTTGGTTGCCAAGCTCTGGGTGCTCGTGGAAATCGCGACGCCACGCAATCACCTTACTTTCGATGGCGTCAGACGCTTGGTTGATGACGGGCTTGAGGGCACTTTGTGCATATCCTGTGCCAAGGCTCAGGGCCAACAATGCACCACTTAGGAGAGGTTTTTTCATCGGATTTTAGTTTGTCGTTAGGAAAAATTTTGAGCAATTTAACAAAAAACGCCCTTGGATGTTCGATATTCGCGGTTCAAAATCGAAAACTGATGCAAAAACTTCTCTTCATAGACCGCGATGGGACCATTATCGTTGAGCCACCCGTCGATTTTCAGGTAGATTCCTTAGAAAAATTGGCTTTTTTGCCCAAAGCCATCTCAAATCTTCGCCGTTTGGCCGAAGAAACCGATTTTGGTTTTGTGATGGTAACCAACCAAGATGGCTTGGGAACCGATTCGTTTCCCGAAGATACGTTTTGGCCTGCCCAAAACAAGATGCTCCAAACCCTCGAAGGTGAAGGCGTCACCTTTCAAGCGATTCACGTAGATCGTACGTTCCCACACGAAAATGCTCCCACGCGCAAGCCTGGTACGGCCTTACTTACGGAGTATTTCAATGGACAGTACGATTTGGCAAACAGCTACGTGTTGGGCGACCGCCTGACGGACGTGCAGTTGGCCGTCAATATGGGCTGTAAAGCCATTTATATTGCCAACGAACTCCCCGCCGACCTTGCTCCCGACTTGGTCAATGCTATTTCGCTAGTGAGCACCGATTGGGATGCTATTTACGAACACCTTCGTTTGCCCGCCCGCACAGCTTCGGTAGAGCGAGTGACGAAAGAAACTCAAATCAAAATTGAACTTAACCTCGACGGTACAGGTAAGTCACAAATGAATACGGGCATTGGTTTCTTTGACCACATGCTCGACCAACTTGCCAAACACTCGGGCGCCGATTTGGCCATTACAGTAGAAGGAGACTTGCACATCGACGAGCACCATACCATCGAAGATACGGCATTGGCGTTGGGCGAGGCTTACCGTAAGGCGTTGGGCGACAAACGAGGTATTAGCCGTTATGGCTTTTTATTGCCGATGGACGAAGCATTGGCCCAAGTGGCAATTGACTTTTCGGGTCGTCCGTGGTTGGTGTGGGACGCGGAGTTTAAACGCGAAAAAATTGGAAAAATGCCAACCGAAATGTTCTACCATTTCTTCAAATCGTTTTCGGATACGGCTCAGTGCAACCTCAACATTAAGTGCGAAGGAAGCAACGAACACCACAAAATTGAAGCGATTTTTAAAGGATGGGCCAAAGCCATCAAGATGGCCGTTAAACGCGATTTAAAAGCGCTCGATGTTTTACCGTCCACCAAAGGAGTACTTTAGCAAGAAAGCATTCAGATAATTTTACAAAAAAACACCAGTTTTTTTGGGTCTAAATGCCGAATGCTATTACTTTTGTACTATCTTTAAAATAAGGTCTTACACAATAAATCACGAATCATAATGGACTTAAGAACCATCGGTACACTTATATTTTATGCAGTATTGTTAGGCGTTTCTTTTTGGGTAGGAGGCCTTTTAGAGAAAAACGAGCGTAAATACACAAAATACTTCAAGGAAGACTAATCAAAACGCATGAGCGTAAGCTCATCGTCTTCGATACATCAATTTCAAACGCGAGCTATTGAGAAACATCAGTAGCTCGCATTTTTGTATCTACCGATTTTGATGGATGACTTCTGAAGGAAAATGTAACCTTTTAAAAGTCAAGCAGTCAAAAATACGTGCGTGCCTGCGGGGCGTGCTTGTGGTTGCTCACAGCCACAAATGACTTAGTAAATATTAACAATAAAACGAATAACGGACTATGGACATCAAAGGAAGAGTACTCCAACTATTGCCTTTGCAAACAGGCGAGGGTAAAAATGGGACGTGGAAAAAACAAGATTTTGTCATTGAAACCGACGGCCAATATCCTAAAAAAGTGTGTATATCGGCGTGGGGCGATAAAATCAATGAAGGTGCTTTGAAGGTAGGAAATGAAGTAAATGTGTCGTTTGATATCGAAAGCCGTGAATACAACGGCCGCTGGTACACCGACGTAAAAGCGTGGAAAATTGATTCGATCAGCGGTGGCGGCGGAGCAAGCGAGGAGGCAAGTTTTGGCGGAAGTTCTCGCCCAACTACCTCGCTGCCTACCACCTTTGAAGCCAGCGAAGAAGATAATTTGCCATTTTAAAAGTGTCGAGGGTAGAGTGCAGAATGTCGAATGAGGTATTTTTTATTCGACATTCTGCACTCGAAATTCGACACTCCCCAAGATATTATTTTTTCCCTTCTGCCATTTTGAGAGCTTGCGTGGTAGTATAATACTTCGAAATCATGTTAGGGACTTCCCATTCGGGCAATTTCCCTGCTTTGAGAAAATCCATGTATTTCTTCGCTACTTGCGAGAAGTGGGCTTCGTGTCCGATGTCGTATTTTTTCGGAATCACTACTTCCCAGCCTTTGTCGTTTTTCTTGAGTTCGATGCCAGGGTACGTCGTCTGTACTTTTTTGAACGCATCGGCCACGGCTTTTTCGTAAGCAGGCGTGTTGCTGATGGCCTCAATGTACAAGACAGGCTTAAAATTCTGCTCTTTGCCCTGACGTATAATTAGATTCGCCTTGCTTCCCTTCATAATCGAATAGTGCGTATCGCCCGTACCTTGGGGGGCTTGGAAATTCCAAATCACCGAAGCGCGTGCGTGTACGCCCTTGAGGGTATAGTCAATTTGGCCGTTGGCATATACTTCCAAGTTTTTACCTTTTACGTCTTTTTTCAAATAATCGGGGTAGGTGTCGTTTTTGGTAACGAGCTTAAATTGCTCAGGCGTTAGGGTCGTGGCCGTATGCGTGGCGTTGAGGAGCTTGATGTCTTTTTTGTAATCAATGATTTGGTTGGGGAAAGAGCTCCATTGGATTAAATCCACCAAGTGAGTAGTAACATCCACAATCCCTTCGCCTTGTTGTTTTACGTCAAAAAACCACGATGGACGAATCAACGGCTCGCCCGAAACATACTTGAAAAAGTGGTGAACACTCTCTTTGGTGACGGCAGGGTCTTGGGGTGTACCTTTTTGAAGCGTACCAAAAATGGCGGGTACCTGCGCAAGCTCGCGCTGGAGGGCGTTGGAGATTTCGTAGCGCTCGGTCATGATGTCGTAGAGCAATACGTTTTTCTTTTTGGCCTGTGCAAAAGCTTCTTGCAACAACGAAAAGCCAGCGGCGTCAATGGCCATGGGCTTGTCGGCCAACACGTTAAGCCCTGCGTCCACCGATTTTTTGATGTAGTCGGTTTTCTTTTGATTGTTTCCTGCCAAGACCACCAAGTTTCCTGCTTTTTCGCTCAACATTTTTTGGAAAAAGTCAGCGCCCGTGTAAACTTTCTCGTCCCATTGCGTAGGATTGTCGGTGCGGCTGTTGTATTTCTTGATTTTATCGAGGTACGACTCAACATCGGGGCCTTTGGTGGCATATACGTGAACGACAGGATTGACGTTGTCGTAAGGAGTATTTTGAACCAATGCGGCGTGAAAGTGCCCAGGCTCTAGCACAATGAGGCTAATGGGTTTTTTGGTTTGTTGTCCCATGCTGGGGAGGGTAAAAGTACTTGCGGCTAACAAGCATCCTAAAAGACGATTCTTCATGGAATTTGTGGGTGATTTTTTACGGAATAAGCGTTTAATGCCCCAAATTTACTTGGTTCTAGGTGATGCGCGCAATTTGGTAAGTAATCGCTTGATAAATTCACGATTAATTTATTTGCTAGTTATCGAAAGATTACGTTATATTTGACGCAATGTATGCGCAAGCATACTACCCTACTTTCTGATGAACAAAGTTAACAGCCACACCAAAAAAGCTGTTCGTCAGAGCTATGTCCAAACCCATTGAGCGGAGCGGGCTGTGTCTGTAGAACTTCTGATTTGGTACAAACAAAAAGTAGGTACTAAATATATACACGATGACAGCTCAACAAAATTCAGGTTTTTTTGACGAATTAAATCGGTTAGAGAGGCTACTCTTAAAAGACAATGTAAAGCTTACTCAACGGGAATTAGAGGTGCTTTACTGGGCTGTGGAGACGCTAGACAATGCAGAAATTGCCTTAAAATGTGGAATAAGCGTCAGTACGGTTAAAACCCACAAAAATAATTTGATTGATAAACTTCCAGTTCAAGGCAAGTCAGGATTTCACAAATACCTCCTCAAGCTATCTAAAAATCAACCCTAAGGTGGAGAAAAATCCACCCTAGGGTTGAGAGAAGGTTTGGTTTATGCTTTTTACGGAGATTTGTACCTGACTAGTGCACATAGTTCAAAAAAAGAGAAAGCCCCGCTTCAGTTTGCCGACCGCGCGGAGCTTCTCGTGGTAGTTCAAATCATTTTTCAATCATCTAAACCAGTACAAAAGTATGAAAAAGTCATTTTTTTACCATTGCTTCTGTTTATTTATTCTTGCATTTTATTCTATTTCATGCCAGAAACCAGATGAAATAAAGAGCGAATCGCCTTCGAACACAATAAAGTATCAAGTGTCTGATAAAATTTTGGTAGACAATTCCATATCTGAATCTTTTGAAGTAAGAGAAGGCGTTTTACATTTCAAAGATTTAAAAGCATTTGAGGCTACATGGGATAAAGTTCGGGCTTTGAAAGAAAATGAGAGAGTGGTTTTTTTTGAAAAATATGGCATCAAAACTTATGCAAACGAATATCAATCCGTGTTAAGAAAACTTGCCGATGCTGAGAGCAAGACTGATTATGATAATATTCTTGCAAATAATGTAGATGTTGTAAAAGTTGACGAAAGTGGAACGTCTTTGCCCACAATAACAAATTCATTTATAAATCACTTTATTAACCGTAAAGGGCTAGTTTACATTGGGAAAATATTGTACCAGTTTGGACAAAAACATCAAAAAATTGCCTTTGATGGTAAATTAAGTACAATAAACGAGACCCAGAACTCACAACAGTTGCTTATTTTAAATAATCACTCTAGTGTTTCTAATGCTAGAATAGGAAGTTGTACCTACTTTCAAACAAGTAAAACCGAAGGTGGAAACCGCCGTGCAACTGCTTCTACTATCACAAATTCTGTTATTCTCGCAGATGGTACAAATGTTTTTGGGCAACCTGTATATAAACTTAAATGGACTATTCGCGTTTTAGGGTACCCAGAGAAAAAAAATGTGTGGGGAAATTGGGTTAATTATAGTACGGTTAATACATTGAAAGCAAGCCTTTTTTTGTATGTTAAACTAATAAATCCACCTGCAGTAAACCCTTCACCAGAAGGTAGTAAATATGTAAACTGTAATTATTCAAACGAATGGTCAGATATTACATATGATGACGCACTAGAATTTACTAATCTGACAAGTCCATGGTCGATACAAGCTCAGCAATACTCATACGTTGAAGCGGGAGGAGTGGGATGGAATACCTACTCAACTGGAGGAGTAAGTGAATTTCAATATGCTTGTCCATAATTATTAATACTTATTTTTTTAGTATATGCATTTTGTAAAACAAATACTTATAATTTTGGCGGGAATTAGTGTGGTTTTCACTGCCTATACTCAAAAAATAACAATCAAAGGAACCGTAACAGAAGCTGAAACAAGCGAACCACTTGCGTTAGTTTCTGTTACGGTTTCAAGTGAATCAAAAAAATGGCACGAAACTACCAATCAGCACGGTTATTTTCAGTTGACGATTGATAAAGAAGCGACTCAAGTGTTGTTTTCTCAAGTGGGGTACGAGCCTTATCAAGCCATCATCAGTAGCGATACCTTGCTGGTCGTTCGTTTAAAACGCTATACTTTACAAGAAGTAGAAGTAAAAACAAGTTATCAACCAGCGTCCAGTCCTAACCTTGTTAGTCTTTCTCCCTCAAGACTAAACCAACTTCCTAACATTGGTGGAGAAAAAGACATCATAAAAGCGATTGGTACGTTACCTGGTGTTTCGGCGGGAAGTGAATTGTCGTCGGGTATCAATGTACGAGGCGGAGCAAATGACCAAAACTTATTTTATTTGGACGGTGCTCCAATTTATAGCACAGGGCATTTATTTAATTTTTTATCCTTGTTTAACGCAGACGCAATTCAGCGGGTTAATTTTTATAAGGGAGAATTTCCAGTTGAATTTGGGGGTAGGTTGTCTTCCGTTACTGATGTGATATTTAGAGAAGGAGATAAAAGTCGATGGCAAGGGAAAATAGACGTAGGCTTAATCACCGCAAAATTTTCGTTGGAAGGGCCGATTAAAAAGGACAAAACATCGCTACTGTTGACAGGAAGAAGCGCCTATTTGAATCTTTTTAATAAAAATAAAAAACAAGAAATATTGAATCACCAAGAAGGTAATTTTTTAGGGTATAATTTTTATGATATTAATTTAAAAATAAACCACGCTTTTAATCAAAAACATAAATTATTCTTTAGCTATTATCGAGGGGTTGATAATTATGAATCGCTGCAAAACTCTTTTAACGGAACTAATTATGACCAAAATATTCGCCGTTTGACCAACCAACTGGCATCATTCAGATCGTATCATATTTTAGGAACTCGTTTATTTCTTCAAACTGGGTTACATTTGACCCAATACGCATTTCGATACAATGAAGGAGGCGCTAGTTATAAGGTAACTATTTCACAGCCTCAGCTTTGGATGTTACCAGAAACGATACGCACAAAAATAAGTGAGAATTTCAAACATAGCACGGGTCAAGTAAAGGATATTTCGGCCAATGTATTGGCTGATTGGTCGCTGAGTGCTAAAAGTAAAATTAAAATTGGGAGCGACCTCATTAGGCATAATTACACGCCTATTTCATATCGGCGACAAAGTTTAGATGAAGATTCATTAGTAATTAAAGAGCCTACTTCTTGGGCTTGGGAGGGGGCAACATTTGGAAATTATGCTTTGGCTATTTCTTCCGCTGCGCAGCTAACTATAGGAGGTAGATTTTCCTATTTTCAAACCCAACAATCGAGCTACCACGGGCTAGAACCTCGCTTTTCATTTAATTATAATAAGGCCAATGCTAACATTCAGCTAAGTGCTACGCGAATGATGCAATACAGTCATGCGTTGATGAAAACAGGTGGACTCACTGATAAAGTAATTTGGGTGCCATCTACCTCCCAAATAGGCCCTCAATCGTCTTGGCAATATACGGCAAGTTGGTCTCAGTCAGCAAGTGTTTTAAAGTACAGCGTTGGGGCTTACTTCAAACAGATGCAAAACTTGAGTATGTACAATGATTATTATGGGAACGAATATTTGTACTATCAGTGGGAGAAGAATACGTTGTCGAATGGAAAAGGAAAGTCGTATGGATTAGAGGTTGCTCTTGAAAAAAGCTACCGCCGTTGGACTACAAATTTGAGCTATACGTTATCGTGGAACAAGAGAAAATTTGAAAACTGGAACAATGGAAATTGGTTTAATCATTTGTACGACCGACGCCATATCCTGAATATTAATGGAGTTTTTAAACTAAATAAAACAGCACAACTGTCTTTTTTATGGATGTATTACACAGGTCAACGTTACGATTTGCCAGTAGGTCGTGTTTTAGAAAACCCATTAGTGCCAGAATATGTTGTATATGACAAAATTAATGATGGTAAATTTCCTGATTATCATCGTTTAGATGTTTCATTTACTAAACAATATCTATTAAAAAAAGAACGTTATATAGAAGTTAATGCAACTATTTTTAATGCCTATAATAGGTCTAATACTTATCGAATGTATCCTTCGGAAGAAGTGATTAGGGACGGTCAGAATCGACCTATTGATCGAAAAAATGTTATTAAATCAGTAGCTATATTTCCTATTCTTCCATCCATCAATATTGCGTATAAATTCAAATGAGACGATTACTTTTCTTTGTTTTGAGTATTGGTTGGTTGGTTTCGTGCGAGGTTGTTTCTACGAGAACAGTTTCCTTGCCCACCGTTTCTGAACGATTGGTCGTAAATGGCATTGTCTCAAATTTAGGAATGGGGGTTTTTGTTTCAAAAACGGCACCTGTACTTGAACCTTCACAAGCTTCATCCCTTTTAGAAGTAACGGCAAGCCTTTACAAAAATGGTGAAAAAATAGAGGAATTATCCAAAGAGGGTGGTTTATATACGTCTAAAACAAAATGGGGGTATAGCAGTAATCACACACTTCAAATATCGCACAATAGCTTAGGAGTTGCTTCTGCCTTGCTTGAAGCATTGCCAGTGGTTGTACCCATTACTAGCACAAATTTATCGTATAATAAAGATAAATCGGAAGCTATTGTTTTGATGTACTTTAAGGATATTATTGGTGAAAATTACTATGCCTACAAAATTGTAGCAGAAGCCAATGGGGTTCCTTTTATAAGTGATCACATCTATCGGGTTCCCTTTAGAAATATATTAACCGATGCTGATTTTGAATCGAAGGAAAAAGAAATTGAATTTCGGCAATTTTTGCTTAAAGAAGGTGCTAATAATCAACGTATAAAGGCCGATAAAATAAAAATTTATCTGTACCATTTAACAAAAAGTACGTACAATTATTATTATTCATTAAACGAGTACGATTCCTTTAATGAAGATGCTTTTGCTGATATTTCTCCTATTAAAAATAATATATCAAACGGATACGGATTTGTAGGAGCTTGTGCCATAGATACGCTTACAATTACTCTTAAATGATAAAGCTATGAAAAAATCACTTAATGTTACCTTTGCCTTTTTACTTGTTTTTATTGTTAAAAGCTACGGACAACTAGGCTCTCACCCTGCTTTTGGCGTGAAAGTAGGAGGGAATAGAATGTTTACTGATGTAAAGAATAAGCCTAGTAATTTTCAGCTCAGTGGCATACAACCTTCAGAAGGTTTTCAGGTGGGAACGTGGGCTACCTTTCCTATCAATAAGTGGTTGTTTATAGAGACAGACCTCGATTTTCAACAGAGGCAGAATCAGTACGGAGACCCCACTGATAAAACGAAGGTTGTTGCGGTAAATACATTCAATTATCTAGGATTATCGGGCAGATTAGGAGGTACTTATAAAAATATTTACTTGACCGTAGGGCCTAGGGCGGTTGTGCTGTTGAGCAAAAAGGTGCTAGGTGGAGACGGAACGCAGGCCGCAGAGTGGGGGGCGGATGTTCGTTTAGGGTATCAGTACAAACGTTTTCGACTCGAAGCATTTTATCAACAAAGTCTATCTCCGTACCATCAGATAGCGTTTTCAGATCCGATTGAAATAAAGCACCTTTTTATGGCTAAAACGGCGGGGATAACACTGGGCTTTAGGTTGTTTGGGAAAGGGAAGTGAGTTATGGAAGCGCGGGTCTAGCGGCCCGCGCTTTTTGTTGGCAGAAACTTCAAAAACGATTAAGCCCCCATCCACCGCTGGCCGCTGTTTTGGTCGATAAACAGGGTCGCGTTGGGGTGGGTACGTAAAATCGTTGATGGATAGACTTCGCTGACGTTGTCGAGGAGGGTGTGGTAAACCGCTTCGGCTTTGTGGGCTGCAGGAACCATGCAAAATACGGTAGGAGCCTTCACCAACGCGGGAATAGTCAGCGTAAGGGCATACTCAGGAACCAGTTCCAACGACGCAAAACACCCGTCGTGTACTTGTTGCTGGCGGCTAGTAAGGTCTAAATCGACTCTTTTGACCAACACAGGGTCGTTAAAAAACGCAATGTGGGGGTCGTTGAAGGCAATGTGGCAGTTTTCGCCGATGCCCATGCAAACAATGTCGGTAGGATACTGAGTAAGCAACGCCGAGTAGCGTTGACATTCTGCTTCGGCGTCGGCCACGTTTCCGTTGATGTAAAACACTTCTTTCAACGGTACTTTGGCAAAAAATCGGTCTTTGAGAAAATTACCAAACCGCTGCGGAGCCTCGTCCGACAAGCCAATGTATTCGTCCATGTGGAAGGCATTGACCCGTTGCCAATCAATGTCAGGCTGGGTAGCAAGCGCATCCAAAAACTCGTTTTGCGACGGAGCAGCAGCAAAAATAATATTGACGGTTTCTTGGCTTTGGAGCAGCGTTCTGATGTTAGAAGCAGCCGTTTCGGCGGCATTTTGTCCTAATTCTTGGCGGGTTTCAAACAATTTAACCCGAAGTTTGTCAACGGTTTCTTCTTTTATAAGAGGCATTTTGTGGATTTTTTTGAGCAGTTTGTTATGCCGTAGGCATCTGATTATACACTATTCTTCCTTCAACCATCGTCATCCCGACGTTGATATTTTCATCAAAAATAATAATATCAGCGTCTTTGCCTCTGGCGAGCGAGCCTTTGCGGTTGTGCACGCCCATGATGCGGGCGGGGGTCATGCTGGCCATGCGAACGGCATCCAACAACGGAACATCGGCCATCGTTATCATGTTGCGCACCAGTCGGTCGAAGGTGGCGACACTGCCCGCAAACGAGGTACGGTCGGGTAGCTTGGCTACCCCGTCTTCGATGATGACGGGTAGGCCGTTTTTCAACGAACCCAAGATACTTTCGCCTTCGGGCATTCCTGCCCCGCGCATGGCGTCAGTGATGAGGGCGGTGCGGTCGGGGCCTTTGATTTTATAAACAAGTTTGAGCAAGGGGGCGGGCAAGTGAATACCGTCTCCGATGATTTCTACGTCTAAATCCAATAAATAGGAACTTTCAATCACACCTGCGTAGCGAAAGGCGTTTTTGCGCGTCACACCCGACATGGCGGAGTACAAGTGCGTGACGAGCGAATAGCCGTTTTCGTAAGCGGTCAATACGTCGTCATAGTACGCATCCGTGTGGGCGATGGCGGCCAAAATACCTTGCTGGCGTAAACGTTGCCCAAACGCAATCGCCCCTTCGAGTTCGGGAGCGGCACTCCAGCGCACGATGGAAGATGAGTACTGGAGAATTTCTTCGTACTCGGCAGGGTCGGGGTTGCGAATGTATCGCGGGTCTTGCGCTCCCCGCTGACTGAGGGCAAAATAGGGACCTTCGAGGTGAATCCCCAAAAACGCCGCGCCGTTGGCATTGCGTTGATGGGCTTTTTCATACACATCGAGGGTATGAAGCAAATCCTCCTTTTCGGCCGTGAGAGTGGTAGGTACCAGCGCCGTCGTTCCAAAACGCGCGTGCAGTTCGGCAACGGTCAGAAACGCTTCTTCCGTACCATCCATAAAATCAGCACCACCACCACCGTGGACGTGGATGTCGATAAATCCAGGAGCAATGTAGCGGCCTTGAGCGTCTATTACTTCGGCCTCGGGCACTTCGACGTTACCTTCGTGTACCCCTATAATTTTATCTTCTTCCACCACCACCGTTCCATTTTTAATGGCGCGAAAAGGCGTCAGGACATTACCGTTACTGATTTTTATTTTCATAAAAAAATTGCTGGTCTTTTTGGCTTGCGACTTGGTTTTGCCTTTTGGGTTAAAAAAATTAGCCCTTCTCCTGGAAGGAGAGGGGTTGGGGTGAGGTTCCCCAACGTTTCACTTTATGCCCGTAGGCCGCATAATACACCAAGTACAAATAACAAGGTAACAATACCCAATAGGCAGTACGTACATCGTACAAATCCGCGAAATAGCCGTAGAAAAGGGGCATAATAGCGTTTCCGCACAAGCCCATGATGAGAATCGACGCACCGAGTTTGGTATAACGTCCAAGGCCGTCTAAAGCTAAAGGCCAAATTCCTGCCCACACGAGCGAGTTGGCCAAGCCGAGCAATACCACAAACCAAATCGAAAGGTCGGCGGTATGGCCCAAAAACTGCACCGTGCCTTTGGCAAAAATAATGAGCAACGTAAACACTGTTCCCAACACGGTACAAAAACGCAGGGCATTGACCTGACTGATGAATCTGGGGATGGTGATAATCCCGATGATGTACCCACAAATGGTGCACGCCAAGGTATAAGAAGGAAAGGTTTTAGCTTTGAGCAAATCAATCCCCATGGAGTTGGCATAACCAATGATGGTGTCAATCGCAATTACTTGAGTACCAACGTGAAGAAAAATGGCGACTGCCCCTAAAATAAGGTGCGGAAACTGAAAAATGCTGGTTTTTCCCGCGTTGGCACTAGCGACCTCGGGGCTTTCGTGTTCGGTATTGATTTCTGGCAAAGGCGAGCGATACACCAAGTACCCTAACACAAATAAAAATATACCTAAAACAGTATAAGGCGTAATCACCCGACGGACGAGTTCGTCCAAGGCAGCGCTTTTTTCAACGGCATTCATCGTGCCAAGTTGCGCAAACAAATCGGTGTCGGTAGGGCGTAAAATCACGGCGGCAAACACCAGCGGCGACAAAATTCCTGCGGCTTTGTTACAAATCCCCATGATGCTGATGCGCTGTGCGCCGCGTTCTTTGGGGCCTAAAATGGTGATATACGGATTGGCGGCAGTTTGTAAAATGGCCAAGCCAATGCCAATCGTAAACAGTCCCATCAAGAAAATGCCATAGGTGCGCGTCATGGCGGCAGGGACGAAAATAAACGCTCCCAAAGCCATGGCCCAAAAGCCAAACATCATGCCCTTTTTGAACCCTTGGGTTTTGAGCAAATAAGACGCAGGCACCGACATGATAAAGTAGGCAATGTAAAACGCAAACGCCACCAAATAGGCTTGAAAGCTGGTGAGTTCGCAGGCAATTTTGAAGTAAGGAATCAGAATGGAGTTGACCCACGAGATGAAGCCGAAGATAAAAAACATCAGCCCAATCAAGAAAATAGAAACGGTGGTTTCGCGCGGGCTTAGGCTGCTTACTTCAACGGCAGCAGTAGAGGATTTCATAGAAAGGATGGTTTTGAACTTCCCGAAAGTTACCCACTTTCGGGAAGTTAGTTAGGTTTAGATAGAATCGTTACAGCGTTGGCTCCCAGCCTTTTTCGTATTCACGTTTCCAGAATTTCTGGGCTTCTTTGTTGTTCTTGATGTGCCCGTTGGTGGGGTCGATGTCCAAAATGCTGTTGGAACGCAAAGCGATGTTCCCCAACTGACACAAAAGCGTACTTTGATGACCACTTATAATATCGGATGCCAACGGAGTCCCTTTTTTGATGGCTTCTACAAAGTTTTGGAAGTGAGTGGCGTCCAATGCTTGCGAAGGGTTCATTTTGTTGCGAGGGTCAATCGGCATATCGTTAGTAACGTCTTTGATGACCTTGTTGTCCAAGTCATAAATTTTGTAGGCATTGCCACCGCCGTATTCCAACGTTCCTTTTTCACCGTAAAACGAAACGCCTACGCTGCTGCCTTCGATATTGCGGCTGTTGCAGCTACGACCTTCCCACGTCATAAATTTATCTTTACCAAATTCGAGGTTAATCACTTGGGTATCTGGTGTTTCCCAGTCGTCTTGGTAGCGGTAACGCCCACCCGAAGACGAAACTTTGGTCGGATAACTTACCTGCAATCCCCAACGCATGAGGTCGAGCATGTGGGTGCCGTTGTTGAGGGCTTCGCCCGTTCCCCAATTCCAAAACCAGTGCCAGTTGTAGTGGATGATGTTGTCTTTGTACGCACGGCGCGGCGCAGGGCCTTGCCACAGGTCAAAGTTGAGCCACGACGGTACGGCCGTTGCTTTGCCCGTTCCGATGGTAGGGCGGTTGTTGGTGTACCAGCCTTTGGCAAAATACGGGCGACCAATCACGCCGTCGTGAATTTCCTTGATGGCTTGCTTAACGTTGGGCCACGACCGACGCTGGTTTCCCATCTGAATTACGTTTTTGTACTTGGCGGCTACGGCCATCAGCAATTCGCCTTCGTGCGGGTTGTGGCTGCATGGCTTTTCCAAATACACGTGTTTGCCTGCTTTGGAAGCCAAAATAGCCGCAGGAGCGTGCCAGTGGTCGGGAGCGGCAACGATGATGCCGTCCATGTCTTTGTCTTCCAAGGCTTTGCGGAAGTCGGGCGTTTCCTTTGGCTTGCGGTTTTGGATTTTCTCTACCCCTGCCACGCACTTTGCAGCGGCTTTTGAATCAACGTCTGAAATACTGACGACTTCGCAGTTAGGTTGAAGCGCAAAGTTGGTTGCCAAGGCAAATCCACGGCTATTGACTCCCATGACGCCGAGGCGTACCTTGTCGTTAGCGCCCAAAATATTGGCATAACTTTTTGCACTAAAACCAGGAAGAACTCCGCCTACGGTCAAAACGGCCGTTCCTGTTAGGCTTTTTTTGAGAAAATCGCGGCGAGAAGCGCTGTTGGATGAAGTTGAGTTTTGGCTCATGTAAAGGTTTTTGGTTAGAAATAATGTGTTTATTAAAACCTGCAAAAATAGAGCATAGTTTGAGCTTTTATCAAACTTTCCAAGTCTGCTTTTTGCGATTTATAAAACTTGGAAAGTATCTTAGTCTTTCCAAGTTTGCTTTTCTGCGATTTACGAAACTTGGAAAGATTCGTTATTTACTCTGCGGTGCCCAGTAGGTGCAATAACCTGCCGTTTGAACGGGGCCTTTGAACAACATACAGCCACCGCAGGCTTTGCCGTCTTTGGGAGGAAGCCACAAATTGCAGTTTCCACACTGAGATTCGGCACGGGGCGAGGCATCGACATACCCCAGTTTTTTTCGAGTTTTTAGGTCATTTTCACTGACGTTTGCGAAATCGTTACAAGGGTCGGTATTTTCAGAATGAGAAGCCGATTTTGGTTGACAGCTACTCACCAAAAATGCGGTGGCGGGTAATATCGGTAACGCGGTGGCAATAAATTCTCTTCTTTTCATGCGGGTTAATGATAAAATAAACCTGTTATTTCTTCCCCAACAAAAGGGCTAAGCGCTGGGCTTCTCCCGAGCGATTGCGGGTACGCACCACATGACCAAAGTCTTTGAGGAAACTTTCTTTGTCGGGTGTCATTTGGGCAAAAAAACCTTCCTTTTGCAATACGTCAATGAGTGCAAAAGAGGCTCCTGTCTCCGAACTTAAAATTCCCATGCGGTACCATTTGTCCTGAATGTGCAGAATGAGAGCTTTCGCTAAAGCTTCTGAAGCCGCAGGGGTTTTGTACTGTCCAAGGCTCAAACAAGCTTGAAACGATACTTTTGGCGATGGGTCAGCAGTTTTTTCGATAAGTTGCGGTACTAACTCAGGCCATTTTTCAGCTTCGATAAGGCCATACGCGCGGAGGTCGGTCTGCGCGTCGGTGATGGCTTTTTTTATCAAATTGGGTGTCAGTGTATTAAGTCCTTCCAAGACAAAAAACGCGTGCAGGCGAGCGCGGGCGTCGGGATGTGTTAAAAAAATGTCAGTCACGGCGGGAAGCACCGATTTGTCTTTCTTTTCGAGCAAAAGCCGCTGGGCGTTGAGCCGCCACCATTGCTGCGGATGGGCTAAAAGAGTCACCAATTCAGCCGACGATTTTGAGCGTAGTTTAGGCGCTTCTTGCGTTGGTTTGGCTCCTTTGGGGACAATCTGGTAAATGCGTCCGAGTTTGTTGCCGTTGAAAAAATCCATTTCTTCTTTCAAATCTTCAGGAATGGCGGTGGGGGTTTCGATGTGCTGTCGGTACATGTCGATGACGTACAGCACGCCGTTGGGACCCACGCTCAGTTGTGCAGGTCGAAACCACGGATCGGAAGAGGTTAAAAACTCTTGCGTTTTCTCCTTTTCGCCACGTTTCGCCACAAACGTGGGGCTGTTGGACAAAGGCTGTACAACGTCACGGTGAATCAAATTTCCCGCTACTTCACCCGTAAATATTGAGCCACGGTACTCCTCAGGCAGTAAGTTCCCTCCATAAAACGTTCCACCTGAGGCTCCCGTAAAATGATCTTCGGCGTATTCGTGGCGGTCAAGTTTGGCTTCGGCAAACTGCTCATTACGTCGTTTGGTTCGTTCTTGACGCCAGTAAGGAGCGGGGGTTTGCTGAAACATCTCAGGGTCGTGGTCGGAGATATTTAAAGCTACATCGTACGACGGTAAAAATTGATGGCGGAACAAATAACGTCCTGCAATGGGCGCGTGCTGAATGTGCAGGGAGTTTTCGGTAAAAAAGCGGTTGCCCCAGTCATCGACCGACATCCCAAATTGTCCCGTACTCGATTCAATTTCAAATTGTCCTCGGTCGAGACGAAAACGAAAATCGCCGCCTTTGACCGAAATGGGCGGTAATTTGGGGTTACGCATAAATTTCACCAATCCATCCTGTCCGCAGTTAGAGGCATAAATCCAGTTATCGACGTTGTAATGCAAATTGGTGATTTGTGCTTCTGAATTGTTGGCAAAAAAGCCTGTAAAAAGTACCTCACGAATATCGGCGCGGTAATCGCCCGTAGTATCTTTTAGGAATAGAATATCGGGAGCGGCTGCTACTAGCAGTCCTCCTTCCCACGGTAACACGCTAGTAGCTTCCGAAAGGTTATCGGCAAAAACAATGGCCGAATCAATGCGCCCGTCTTGGTTGGTATCCCGCAATAACCGAATGGCTCCTCCTAACGTACCATCTTCGGGTTTGGAAGGGTAGTCGGGCATTTCGACGACAAACGCATTCCCCTCTTCGTCAAACACCATTTCAACGGGGTCGAGCACGTGCGGTTCGGTGGCAAATACTTCGACTTGGAGGCGGTCGTCGCTCAAAGTAAAGCTTTTGAGGGCTTCGTCGGGGGTGAGGGGTTCGGTATAATGCGCACACGACCAACTGAGTCCTACAAGTGCGAAGAAGAGGAGTTTTTTCGAGGCATTCATTGGGATATTACAAGCTGATTTTTACTAAATCTTGAATCTCGTGTCCTTGGTGGTCGAAACGTGCCAAGGTATAAACCGACTTATCGGTGCCAATGGCAACGGAATTGACGTAAGTAGGGCGATTGCCATCGGCGTAGAAAATCGGGCCGTGGTCGTGGTAAGTGTGGGTTGGTAAGTGGTACGTAACCAAATGTAGATTTTCGAGCCCTTTGGCGGCTCCTTTGGCAATTTGGTCGGCTCCTTTGACGCGTTTTCCGTCGATATAAATGGGGCCACCTGTGAGGTAGTAGATGGTTTCGTGGTCGGGGCCTAATTGGAAGCCCAAATACCCGTAGCTAAACTGGTCGAACATGCCACTTTTGCGCGAAGGCTCCGATGTGAGGCGCTCAACAAGTTCTATTTTTTGAGCTTTGGGGTCAAAACGGAACAAATACCCCGAATTTCCGTGGATACCGTAGGCGACTTGTTCAGGGGCATACCAGAAAATTTTTCGCCAATTGTATCCCATGCTGCCTGGATGTTTGGGGTCGTATTTGCCAAAATAGTCGATACGCAAGTCAACGTTTTCTAGCTTGGTTAGCCCTTCATCATCAGGGTGATAGGTGAAAATATCTCCTTCGGCGGTTGAAAAATAAACGTGGCCGTCGCGCGGGTCAACGAGCATCGAACGGCACAATACGCGGTAGTCATCTCCAGGAATCCCAGCTTCCCCCTTGGCCGAAACCAACGCTACTTTTTTAAGCGTTTTAGTAGAAAGATCAAGGTCAATAAAATACCCCAACGGCCACGTAATGCCATATAAATGCCCTCGTTCGCGGTCGATGGTCATGGTTAAAATCCCTTCGCCGTCAGGGGCAAGGGCTAAATCCTCAAATTCGCCCGTAGCCAAATCGTAGGAAAGAAAATGCCCACCTGGGTAAAGGTTTTTACCGTTGGGTGCTTGGGTAGGAAGGCGTTCCATGCCTTCAATCATCTCATAGACGCCAATGTGGGTGGCAAAATAAAGTCTGCCGTTGTTTTCGTAAAAACGAACGTGGCTTTTTCCCTGTGGAATGGCGTTGGCTTCTTTTTCGCCGCAGACTTCGGTGAGGTCGGCTACCCATTCGGTTTGGTCAGTCGCGGGGTCGTAAGCGTACATTTGCCCGCCGATGTCGTACGACTCTGAGCAGAGGATGTAGTAAATTTTGCCGTTGCTCGCGGCCGAAATGGCGTTGTACGTATCGTGAGCTAACTCAAAACCTGAAAAGTAGGCTTTGGCAGTAAGTGACTTCATGTGGTTGTGTGTTTTTGGAACAAAAATAATTTTTGGTGTGTGGGCAAGGGTACTCATACCCTTGCTGCCGAGTGTGCGAGGGTACTCATACCCTCGCGAGGCGGTTGCTTACAACCGCGTTTCGTTGTTAAAGTCGGAGACTTTAAGCCTTGTTTCGCCCCGAAATCATTTCGGGGCGAGCGTGTCGTGTCGAGTGTGCGAGGGTACTCATACCCTCGCGTGGCGGTTGCTTACAACCTTGTTTCATTGTTAAAGTCGGAGACTTTAAGCCTTGTTTCGCCCCGAAATCATTTCGGGGTGAGCTTGAAGAGCTTAATTTGCTGTGCTAGTTTGTCAATTTCATTATAAATCAAGCTAGGAACAGAAGCGTCCCAAATACTCGGTAATCCATAGACCATTTGCGATGACTCGCCTTCGTATCCCCCTTCCTTCAGAATGGTAGCAGAAGGAATATACCCCATAACATCGTTGGAATAAGCCGCTACAAAAATGTTCGTTCCGTAGCGCTTTTTGCACTCGATGGCGTATTCAATGACCAGTTCTCCCCCAAAACTGAACAAAGCCTGTTCGCCTATTTTCCAGAGTTGGATGGGGTAGGGGTAAGACGACACAAACGGCTTGCCTTGCTTCATTTCACTGAGTAGGCGAGCGGCCCAACGCTGCATGTAGGGCGCTTCGGTTTGTTGGATTTTCAATAGTTGTGCCTCCGTAGGTGGTGCCGAAAGCGGTAACGTAACCTCCGAATAGGCCGATTGAAACTGCGCCGACAGCGGTTTCATGGGTTCTTCCAACACCCGTTCCACGGCGGCGGCCAATTCTTTTCCGTATTGTTTTGCCAACGAAACCGTGCGGCGGGGCAAAGGGTTTTGGTCGCCTGCGGCACCTTGAAAAAACAAAGCAGTGGCTTCGGGGTGCGCTTTTTCTAACTCAATTTGGGCAAAACCAGGGTAATCACCCGAAAGAGCGTAAAGGTCAAGCACGGTAGGGTGGCACGCGTAGCCGAAAACGATGGCTTTGAGCTTTCCCTTGGGCGTCACGGCTTTGATGACAGGAACAGCGTAATCGTTGGGACCTTTTAATTCAGTTTGTTCGAGCAAAGCCCCTTCTTTGTTGTTGCGTCGGTTGACCTGAAAGCGGGTTACGCCATTTTGGGAAAACAGCTCAACGGGTTCCAAGTTTTTTAACGCATTGCCGATTAGCTCCACCACTTGCCCCTCCAACCAACGCGAATATTGGTCGATTTTGGCCTCTTCGGCGGCATTGAGGGGATAAATGTCGTGCAGGGCGTCGTACAATACAGGGCCAGAATGCGTGTGCGAACTGTTCAAGAGAACATTCGCTTTACTCAACCCAAAACGCGCTTGTAGCTGGCTTCGGATACGGTCTGACATGGCTTTGGGAAACCCCAACATATCGGTAGTGACCAGCACTGAGCGTTGGCCATTTTCGTCCTCCAGTGCCACGGCTTTGGCCCACAAATCGTGCAGTTTTCCTTCCGAAGCATGGGTACGAGAGGCATAGCCCGCTTGCCAAATCGCTTCTTTGGGCGTAATGACAACTTTGGAAACGCCTGCTTTCCAGCCTTTTGCAAAGGTGGTTGAAATGATGAATAGACCCATCAGCCAAAGATGCTTTCTCATTTCATTGTCAGGAGTTTATCGGCGTGGGTAAAGATTTTTTCGATGGCATTAGCAATGTCGTCCATGTCGGCGCGTGTACCGAGGAGCATATTTTGCGTAAACCAAACGGCTTCTTCGTTGCAAAGGCGGTCGTTGTTGGGGCAATGGTTGCGTTCGACGTACCCTTTGAAATCCAGCATGGCTTTGGGGTACATTTTCTGGAAATTCTTTGATTGGAAAGCATCGTCGAGGTAAGGCATGTTGTTGAGGGTCGCGTAACCTTTCGAACATGGGATTCCCTCGGCCGTCAGCGCTTTTAAGAACGTGTCGCGTGAAAGTCCTTTAAAGGCCGATTTTTGATAACGGAATGGGAATAAATGAAATGCTGCTTTGGTGACATTGTCGTACAGTTTGTACGGAATAACACCTGGAATTTGTTCGATTTTGGCTTTTAGGTAAGCGGCATTTGCGTTGCGGAGGTTGGTTTCTCCTTCCAAACGCTTCAACTGAGCCAATCCAATGGCCGCTTGGTATTCAGTGATACGTTGTTTGTTGCCCTGCATAATGGTACCTGCGCCAATCACCCCCGAGGCCATGCCGTAAGGGTTGCCGTAGTTGTGGTACGAAAAGCAACGATCCATAAACAAGTCGTTGTTGCTCACAATCGCTCCCGCTTCGCCGATGGCTAAGTTTTTGGAATTTTGGAAGCTAAAACAGCCCGCATCACCAAACGTTCCCACTTTTTGGTGGTTGATTTCGGCAAAATGCGCCTGACAAGCATCTTCAATCACGGCCAATTTGTGTTTTTTGGCAATGGCCAGAATCTGCGGCATGTTGGCGGGCAAACCTAAAATATGTACGGGGATAATGGCTTTGGTACGAGGTGTGATTTTGGCTTCAATTTTGGCAGGGTCAATCTGAAACGTTTCAGGGTCAATATCGACAAACACGGGCATGGCGCCGTTGGCAATGACGGGCGCGACTGTTCCGATAAATGTATAAGGCGGAACAAGTACTTCATCGCCACCCCGAATGTTGAGTTGCGCCAACGCCGTGATGAGGGCATTGGTGCCGTTGACTACCGCCAATGAACGCTTTGCACCGACGGCTTGTGCCCATTTTGCCTCAAAGTCGGTGACGACATTGGCCCGTGACCAAACGCCGCTACGCAATACTTCGAGGAGTTGTTTTTCATCTGTTTCGGGTTTCCAAATCGGCCACGTAGGCCATTGTTGTGTCCGTACGGGTTTGCCTCCCAACAACGCTGGAGGCTCTGCCAACGAAAATGTGACTGATTTTGCGTTAGCTTCTGCGGGTGAGGGCGTTAGCAGTGTGGGAGCCAAGGCAGCGCCGAGTCCCGTTAGCGAATTTCGTTTGAGAAACTCGCGTCGTGAAAAGGGTTGGGAAGGCATATTGATGAATGTTATCCTTTCCAAGGTTCAAAACCTTGGAAAGGCTGTTTAAAAATAATGACTATTTTCTCACCTTTTTTAACACACTTTCGAGTGTTACGGGGGCGCCGCCTTGGCGTTTGCTTTCGTCGGCGGCTTCCATAAAGGCAAAAATTTCAATGGTTTCTTCGGGGGTAACGGGCACTTGACCCGTTTCAAAATACGAGACAATATCCTTTAATAGAGGCTCGTAGCCGCCATAAGGGCCGAGTACGATGTTCCCGTTGTGGGTGTAAACCGTGCCGCCGTAATCGTGTTTACCCGTACGCGTACCCCGAAATGTACCAACGCGGCCGTCGGCCCAGGTGCCTACCACAATGTCAGTTCCTTCGTTGTTGATTCTAATCACTTGTTTGCAGCCCGTACCCATGACAGTATAGAGCGTTTCGACGCCGTGAATACCGTACCAGAATAAATCAGGGTGCGTTTTTTCCAACACCGCAGGGCTGAAGGTATCAGCGCCTACGACTTTGGTTTTATCCACTTTTTCTACGCCTTTTATGTGCCGCAACGATGAGGCGGAGAAAAGCGGCATTTGGTATTTTTTGGCGGTTTCAAAGATGGTGAGGACGTCGGAAAGCGAGGCGGCAATGGGTTTGTCGATAAAAACCCGCTTGCCTGCTTTAAGAACGGGAATCAGTTGTTCGAGGTGGCGGCGGCCGTCGTTGGTTTCGAGCAATACCACATCGACTTTTGCTAACAATGCTTCAATCGAATCGACGATTTCGACATTCAATTTTTTGACTTCTTCAGTATAACTAGGAATGCGTTTGGTGCTACTTTCAATGTCTTTACTACCGTGTGGATAGGCCGCGACTATTTTGTAGCCTTGGTAGTCAGCACTAGCATCGGGCGCATTGAGAACTTTGGTAAAGGCGGTACTGTGTGAGGTATCAAGGCCAATGATGCCCACTCGCTTGCCTGCGGCTACCGTTGAGGGCGCAGAGGCAAAAGAGGAAGGGGCAAGGGCTGACAACGATAAACTTCCGACAGTAGCGCTTTTAACAAAATTTCTTCTAGTAAATGTGGTTTTTTCCATGATGAAAACAGATGATTGGGTATAGACAATATATTATCTATATTTAGGAAGACATATTTGTACTACTATTACGGTGTCATTGGATAAATATTTTTTAACTTTACAAAGATACTTAAAATTTGTTTACATTTTTGCATAAAATTTGACTACAAAAAATGAAAGTAGATTCCCTCGCAAATAAAGTATATAATGAGCTTCGCAAAAAAATTCTGTCGAACCAACTGGTGTCGGGTACTAGGCTAAAGGAAGACATTTGGGCCAAGCGCTTAGATGTGAACCGCATGGCGGTGCGTGAGGCATTGACGCGGCTATTGGGGGAGCAGTTGATTGAAACGGGCGAAAAAGGGGGGTACTTTGTGAAGTCGATGAGTGTGGAAGATGTACGTCAGATTCGTGAATTGCGCGAAATACTGGAATTGGGGGCGATTCGGTTGGCTATTCAAAAGATTGATGAAGAGGGGATTCGCAAGTTGGAAGAGATTTGTAACGATTTTTCGTCGATGGTAGAGCGTGGGTATTTTGGCGGAGCTTGCGAGGCGGATGTTAAATTTCACGAAACACTCATTGATTTTGCCCAAAATGATAAGTTGAAAGACATTTACGAAATCAGTAACATTCCACTTTTTCACCAAAAGCTGGGAAAATCCCAAACCCACATGGACGACTACGAGCTTACTGACCAAGAGCATCGGCAGTTGTTGAAAGCGTTGAAAGAGAAAGATGTCAAACTGGCGGAAGAAACTTTGTCGAAGCACTTGTTGCGCGGGGAAGTAGAGGCGTTGGAGCTGGATTGAGCCTTCATATATAGTATATAACAGTATTCTAACCACCCCAAGGGTAAGCTACGCTCGTAGTTAACCCTTGGGGTTTTGATTTTGAGGGGGATAGGGAAGAAAGGGTTTCGTAAAAAAAAATTAACATAACTTTTTTTGTTTACAAAAATAAGTTTTCTTTGTAAACAAATTCAACAAAGATATGTAGGCAAAAGTCGCGTAATGCCTAACTAGATTTGGAGAATTGAGAATGTTACCAATAACCCTTATTAAAACACCATTAAATGCAAAGCCCTATTTACTATTAACTCTTTTCTTTAAAAAAACATCACACACATGAATGACTTCTTCCTACTCCGAAAAAAAGGGGTAAGTATGCTATTGGTTTGCCTACTTATGTCCGTTGCGGTGTACGCCCAAACCCAAATCTCGGGTAAAGTGGTGGGGGCTGATGATTCTCAGCCCATTGCAGGCGCTTCGGTGCTTATTAAAGGAAATACGACAAATGGTGCCATCACGGGTGCCGACGGTACATTTAGATTGACGGTTGGCTCGAATGCGGTGTTGGTAATTTCGTACATTGGATACCAAGCGCAAGAGCTGAATGTGGGTTCACAAACGACTTTTAACATTTCCCTAGTTCCTTCCACCACTACCCTCGGCGAGGTTGTGGTAACGGGTTACTCGGCTGAGCGCAAAAAAGACATTACAGGCTCGGTGTCGGTGGTGGATGTGAAGGCGTTGAAGTCGATTCCGTCAGGTTCGGCGGTGCAAGCCCTTCAAGGTCAGGCGGCTGGGGTCAACGTCATTAGCTCAGGCGCGCCAGGAAGTCCTAGCAATATCTTCGTGCGGGGGATTACTTCCTTTGGAAATACGCAGCCGTTGGTACTCGTTGACGGAGTTCAGGCAGAACTCAACGACGTAAGTTCGGACGACGTAGAGTCGATTCAAGTCTTGAAAGATGCGGGGGCTGCGGCCATTTATGGGGTACGTGGCTCGAACGGGGTGATTGTGGTAACGACAAAAAAAGGAAAATCTGGACAGCCTGTTATTTCGTACGATGCCTACTACGGAAGCCAACAACCTTTGCAAGGAAACGTGTTTAACTTGCTTAATTCAACGGATTTTGCGCGTTTGACCAAAGTTGCCTACCCGACGACAGGTTTATTTCAAAACGGTCTTCCTGACTTTACGTATAGAGGCCCAGGTGCAACGGGCGTCGGTAAGGCAGGCGATGCAGCGGTGGATCCTTCCAAGTATAATTTTGATGCCAACAACCCAGGTCGCAACTACTTGATTCAGTCCGTAAACAAAGAAGGTACCGACTGGTTCCATGAGTTGTTTAAGCCCGCCGCGATGACCAGCCACAACCTAACGGCCAGTGGCGGTACTGATAAGTCGAATTATATGGTATCCCTAGGGTATTTCAACCAACAAGGAACGATGCTAAAGAGCTATTTGGAGCGTTATTCGGCCCGTATTAACACCCAATTTAAGATTAAAAACAACATTCGGGTGGGTGAAAACGTCTATATGTTCTACAAACGTAACCCAGGATTTGACAATTTGAGTACGGGTAACCCGATCGCTTGGACGTACCGTGCCATGCCAACAATCCCTGTGTATGACATCAGAGGCAACTACGGGGGAACGTTCGCAGGCCCTGAATTGGGAAGTTCGTCGAACCCTGTGGCGGTACAGATGAACACCGTCAACAACAAAACCAACGCTTGGGATGTGATCGGGAACGTGTATGCTGAAGTTGATTTCTTGAAGCACTTTACGGCGCGCACCAGCTTCGGGGGAAGCATTGATAATCAGTATGCTACAAACTTTAACTTTACCCCTTACAACAACTCAGAAGGTAACACGAACCCTAACTCGTTTTCGGAAATTGCGTTGTACAACAGCAACACCATGTGGACGAATACGTTGACCTACACGAATTCATTTGGCAAAAATAATTTGAAAGTAATTGTGGGTTCGGAAGCGATTCGTAACTACGGGCGGTACCTCATTGGTTCGGCAAGCCGTTTGTTCTCAACTGATTTTGATTACTTGAGCTTATCAAACGGAACCATCAACATCACCAACGGTAGCAGCGCATACAACAATACGTTGTTCTCAATTTTTAGCCGTGTTGATTATTCGTTTGATGACAAATATTTGGTAGGCGTAACGGTTCGTCGCGATGGTTCATCGCGTTTTGGTGCCAATCGCCGTTACGGTATTTTCCCCTCGGTGTCGCTCGGCTGGCGCTTGACGGGTGAGGAGTTCTTGAAAGATGTTGCTTGGCTAAACGAATTGAAATTGAGAGCAAGCTACGGGGTGCTTGGTTCGCAAAACAACGTAAGTCCGCAGAATGCTTACACGCTTTTCGGGGGTACGTTTGCTAATGCTTACTATGATATTGGCGGAAACGGTGCGTTGGCACAGGGTTTTGCCCAAACAAGCATCGGAAACCCGAACACAGGATGGGAGGAAAACATCGTGACCAACATCGGTTTGGACGGTACTATCTTGAACAATAAATTGGACGTTTCGGTCGAATACTACAAAAAGTCAATCAATGGCTTATTGTTTAGCCAGCCGCTTCCTGCTACGGCTGGGGGAGCTACGGCGCCAACGGTGAACATTGGCGACATCCAAAACAAAGGGGTGGATTTGGCCTTGACCTACCGCCAAACGATTAGTCCAAGTTTGAAATTTAGCATTGGTGCCAACATTACTACCTACCAAAACAAAGTAGTAAACACGCCAAGTCCAGGGTATTTTGATGGTGCCAACACCCAAAACCTCGGAAACGTGGTACGTAACCAAATCGGTCAGCCTGTGAGCTCATTTTTTGGATACAAAGTGATTGGATTGTTTAAAAACGACGCCGAAGTGACTTCTTCGCCGACCCAAAGTGGAGCGGCTCCTGGTCGCTTTAAATACGAAGACGTTAACGCTGATGGCAAAATCGACGCCAGCGACCGCACCTTCCTCGGAAGCCCTAACCCTGATTTTACGTACGGCCTTAACTTAGGCGTGACTTACCGCAATTTTGACTTCTCAACTGTTTTGTACGGCTCGCAAGGCAACGAAATCTACAATACTGTGCGGTCATTTACGCACTTCTTTAGTACGTACGTTGGGGCAAAAAGCAACGATTTGTTGAATGCTTGGACACCTGAAAATCCCAATAGTAGCATTCCAAAAATCGAGTCAACGGGCTCGTTCAGTTCATCGGGGGTTTCAAACTCGTTTTACGTAGAAAACGGGTCGTTCCTCAAAATGCGTTCGTTGATGGTAGGTTATACTGTGCAACCGTCGTTCCTCAAAAAATATGGTATGAGCAAACTTCGCTTGTACGCCCAGGCCGCGAACTTGTTTACGTTCACCAAATACACGGGTCTTGACCCAGAGTTGAGCGGAAACAGTTCGTCCTTTGGAATCGACTATGCCAACTATCCCAACAACCAGAAGAATTTTATTTTTGGTCTAAACCTTTCATTCTAAGTGCTTACGCACAGTTAATTGTTATTGGTTAACCGTTATCAGTTTCTCTACTACTTGCTGAATTAGCTGAAAACTACCCACGATTAACGGATAACAATTAACAGATAACCAATAATAGTCTAAACATCGACTTACATGAAACGATTTAAAACACTACTATATGCGACTGGGTTGGGGTTGATTTTGACCACCAACTCCTGCAAGGAAGAATACCTCGAAATCGGGGCGTTGGGTTCTACCAGCGAAGCTACCCTTGCCAACAAAGCAGGTTTGAATGGTCTCTTGACGGGGGCGTATTCCTTGCTCGACGGCTGGGGCGTACCTAACACCACCTATTATTTTGTGGGGGTGAGCAACTGGATTTTTGGCGGGGTAACCTCTGACGATGCCCACACAGGAACGCAGGCGTCGGCGCTGCCACCGATGGAAGCGGTTGAAAGCTACAACTATGACCCAACGCTGGCACCGTTCAACAACAAATGGATGGTGTTGTATGCAGGAGTGCAGCGCGCCAATGACGTGTTGCGCGTTTTGGCCAAAACCAACGACCCTGCGCTTTCGGCCGAAGAAGCTAAGCAAATCAAAGCCGAAGCAACGTTTTTGCGGGCGGTGTATCACTTGGAAGCGGCCAAAATGTGGGAAAATATTCCGTATTTGGACGAAACCATTAGCTACGCCAACGACAATTATAAAGTCGCCAATACGACTTCAGCTTGGCCTAAAATTGAGGCAGATTTTAAGTTTGCAGCCGACAACCTTTCAGGTACAAAAACCGAAGTAGGTCGTGCCAACAGCTGGGCTGCAAAGGCATTTTTGGCAAAAACGTATATGTTCCAAGACAAATACGCCGAAGCCAAAACGGTATTGGAAGACGTGATTGCAAACGGGGTAACTTCATCAGGAGCAAAGTACGCGTTGGTCAACTATGCCGACAACTTTAACCCGTCGAAGAAAAATGGCCCAGAATCGGTGTTTGCCGTGCAGATGTCGATTGCAGAATCGTTTCAAAACGGAAACTACGGCGATGCCCTCAACTTCCCAATGGGTGGCCCTGCTACTTGCTGTGGAGCGTATCAGCCTTCGTTTAGTTTGGTCAATTCATTTAAAACGGATGCTACCACGGGCTTGCCTTTGATTGATACCTTCAACAATTCAGATGTTACAAATGACCAAGGAATCGAAAGTAGCACACCGTTTACGCCTTATGCAGGTACGCTCGATGCGCGTTTGGACTGGACAGTGGGCCGTCGCGGTATTCCATATTTGGATTGGGGATTACACCCAGGTAAAGCGTGGATTCGCGTTCAGTCGGTGGCAGGACCTTACAGTCCGATTAAGAGCATCTATTACCAAGCAGCGGCGGCAACTACCTCATCATCATCGCGTTGGACGTCTAATAACTATACTATGATTCGTTTTGCGGATGTATTGTTGTGGGCAGCAGAAGCGGAAGTAGAAGTGGGAAGTTTGGCCAAAGCGCAGGAATACGTAAACCGTGTACGTGCTCGGGCAGCGAATCCTGCTGGATGGGTAAAAAAATACGTGGATAACACGGCGCCGTTGAAAGGCTACACTAACGAACCAGCAGCCAATTATAAAGTAGGTTTATATACGACGGAATTTACGGCCAAAGGCAAAGAGTTTGCGCGGGAAGCGGTACGTTTTGAGCGTAAAATTGAGTTTGGAATGGAAGGTCATCGTTACTTTGATCTTCGCCGTTGGGACAATGGAACGGGCTACATGGCCAACGTTCTCAATGCCTACGTGCAGCACGAAACAACCATTCCAGGTTATGACTTTACCTACATGAAAGGTGCGACGTTTAAGAAAGGGAAAACCGAGTTGTATCCTATCCCGCAAGCACAAATCGACCTAAGTGTAGTAAACGGTCAACCAGTGTTGAAGCAAAATCCTAATTATTAGGATAAGCTTACAAACGCTCTTAATTGGGACGCAGATGACGCTGATGCCTATGGCAACACAGATAGCCGCAGATTTTCATTGTTAAAATTTGTACTACTTACTTAGACGGAATTGCCTTGATGTCGATGTCATTTGTGTCCCAAAAATAAATAAGAGGGAATTTTCAAATTATCTAATTGCCTAATTTTCAAATTAGAACAATGCTTTTTTACGCTTCTACTTACCCTGACCTCAACAAGGCAGCCAAAGACAAGGTGGTGGTGTTGCCTTTGGGCGCCATCGAACAACACGGCCCACATTTGTCGGTTTCGACCGATACCGACATTGTCACGTACGTTGCTCAGCAGATAGAAAAAGCATTACCTGAGTCGGTGTTGCTTTGTCCTACGCTGCCTTTTGGGTCGAGCCACCATCACTTATCCTTGGGGGGAACGATGAGTATTTCGCCCGAGCTTTATACCCAAGTGGTGATGGATTTGGTGGGGTCGTTGGTGGAAAGCGGCTTTAAAAAGATTATTTTGCTCAATGGCCACGGGGGAAACATCACCCCTGTGCGCCAAGCATTGGCGGTGTTGAGCAAGCGTTTTGACGTGAGTCACCAGCCTACTATCGCGTTGGCAACGTATTGGGAGGTGGGTGGAAAAGCCTTCGCGGGCGAGCCACCGATGGAAAGCCCCGCCCTGAGCCACGCGTGTGAGTACGAAACAAGCATGATGCTTCATTTATTTGCCGATAAAGTATGGATGGAGCGCGTCGAACGGGCACAACGCCCCGAAAGCAATGGCTACATTCCGTGGGAAGACGATGAGCCATATCGCGGGGTGACGGTCTTCAAACAAACGGCTTTTATTTCGAGCAATGGCAGCAGCGGCGAGCCTCAATTGGGAACGGCTGAAAAAGGAAAGTATTTAGTAGAACAGGCTATCAAAGGATTAATTACATTTATAGAATCATTCAAAAACTGGCCGTTGTTGGAGCGTCTAAGCAAATAGTTGGGGTGAGTTTCAGGGCTAAAGCGCCCAATTAGCGACATTGACTTACATCTTTTAACTACGTCCTTCAGGGCGTAGCAAAAAGGTCAAAAGCGACAAAAGGGCTTTAGCCCTGATGGTATCACGAGTTTAATGGAGAAAATCAACATAGTTATGTCAAAAAAAATAGAAATAAAACATCCCGATAAAGCCGCCAATACGGGTGCTTATTCGGCAGGAGTAATGGTAGGTGAATGGTTGTTTATCAGCGGACAAGGCCCACTCGACTTGACCACGGGAGAAGTGATTCACGGAACCATCGAAGAAGAAACGTTGCTGACGCTTTCGCACGTGCAAAAGGTAGTCGAAGCCGCAGGGGGAACGATTGATGACATCGTCAAATGTACGACACACTTAGAAGATATTAACGATTTCGACCGCTACGATGCGGCGTATGCGTCGTTTTTTCAGGGAATCAAACCCGCCAGAACCACGGTGCAGTCGGTGTTGTCGGACGGAATTAAAATTGAGATTGACGCGATAGCGATTATTTCTCAAAAATAGGAGAACAATTTTCTAATTTGAAAATGAGGCAATTTGAAAATTAATGACACGATGTATTTCTTAATTGCCGAATTTTCAAATTCTCAAATTTGCAGAGTATGAATAAAAAAAAACGCATTGGTACGGTTGGGCTAGGGCTGATGGGAAGCAGCATTGCCACCTGCATTTTAGCGGCGGGGCATGAGGTGACATCGTTGGTCAAAGACCTAAGCATAGTGGATGAAGCACGGCAGCGTATCCTCTCTTTTTTGGAACAACTCCACCAAGAAGGCATTCTGAATGAGCATCCCGAAGAGGTATTAAAACGCCATACCATCACCGATGATGTGACTAAAATGGCGGGGCATGAAGTGGTGATTGAATCCATCATCGAAAATGTTGACGAAAAGAAAAGCGTCTATAAAAAGCTAGAAACGGTGCTTTCGCCTACGGCCATTATTGGTAGCAATACATCGGCGATTCCCGTCACGGTACTTCAAAGTGGACTCCAACACCCCGAACGAGTGTTGGGGATTCACTGGGCCGAGCCTGCCCACATCACGCGTTTCATGGAGGTGATTTGTGGTAAAGATTCGCAACTGGAATATGCCTACAAAATGGTCGAGTTGGCCGAAAGCTGGGGTAAAGAGCCTTCGTTGTTGAAAAAAGACATTCGTGGGTTTATCACCAACCGCATCATGTACGCCATGCTGCGCGAGGCTTTTTATTTGGTCGAAAATGGCTACGCTACCATGGAAGACGTGGACCGTTCGTTACGAAACGATTTGGGGTACTGGATTACGTTTGCAGGGCCATTCCGATTTATGGACTTGACGGGTATTCCAGCGTACCTGACCGTTATGAAAGACTTGTTTCCAGAACTCAGCAACGCTACCGAAGCACCTGCTTTTATGGAAGACCTCGTGTCGGCAGGTGCCAAGGGCGTTAGCAATGCCCAAGGATTTTACCCCTATACGCCCGAAAGTGCCGAGCGTTGGGAAGAAAAATTTATTGAATTTAGCTATGACGTCCGAAAATTAGCCAAAAAATATTCATCCAGTTCGATTGAAAATCCCTAATGACGACTATCCACACTATTAAAGCCACGGAGGTGATTGTGCCTGCCAAGCCCGGAAGCCTAAATTCGGAGGAGGTAATAGACAAAGATGCCGCCTTTGCCCAGAAATTTTTGACGGGCGAGCGCTGGACGGAGTTTGCCAATCAACCCAAGTGGATCATTGAAATTACGCTTAAAAACGGCCTGACAGGCATCGGTGAAACCTACCGAAGTGCTTCCAAAGAGCAGTTGTCGGAGGCTATGCAAACATTGGTTGGGCAAGATGTACTCCAATTAAACTGGCGTCGATTGCCCATAACTGACCAACGAATTTACGAAGCTTTTGAGACGGCGGTGCTGGATGTGGTGGGCAAAATACTGAACGTACCCGTCGCTCAATTGCTTGGTGGAGCCTACCGCGACCGCGTCGATTGTTTTGGCTGGACGGGCCGCCGTACGCCCGAAGATGCCGCGCAAAAAGCCTACGAAGCCATGCAAAAAGGCCACAAAGCGTTCAAATTTAAGTGCTCCGACGAAGACCCTGTGCGCCTGTGGACGGCCGAAATCAAGAAAAAATGCGGTGATGGCATTAAAATATTGCTCGATCCCAACCAGCGTTGGACGGATGTAGCGACCACGCTTAGGCTCATGGAAGGCGTCGAAAAAGACATCATGCTGGGCTTGGAAGATCCCATTTTGCATGCTGACGTAGCAGGATTTAAGTACTTACGCCAGACGCTGGGTATTCCAATGTACCGCCATATTTCGTTGCCTTACACCCAAGACATCCGTGACATGATTGCGTTTGTACGCGCCGATGCCGTGGATGGGTATAATTTTAACGGTTCGGCTTATAACTGCGTACTGTTGGCCGAAATCGCTCATTTAGAGGGGAAAGCCTGTTGGAGAGGGTCGGAAGTGGACTTAGGAATTTCGGAAACCATGGGGCTGCACATTGCCGCCGCGAGCATCAACTGCACCATTCCGTCGGATATTTTTGGGGAGTTGGTTCGCGAAGACGATTTGATTGTAACACCTATTCAATTTGAAAACGGAGCCGCCCTCGTCCCGCAAGGCGCAGGACTGGGCATTGAGCTAGACAGCGTGGCATTGGAGAAATATAAAGTGAGTGAATTGGCTATAAATTAAACCCCACCCTAAATCCCTCCCCTGTGAGGGAGGGACATATTTTATTCACCCTCCATACAGGGGAGGGCTGGGGTGGGGTAAATAAAAGAACTATGAAAAAATCGGCAATGTCTTGGACCATACTGTTTGCTTGTAACTTTATGTGGGCCTTTCATTTTACGAGCATCAAGCTGACGCAAGACCAAGTCGGGCCGTATTTTACGGTATGGGCACCGATGCTACTGGCTACGATTTTGCTAGGGCCGTTTGTGGTACGTGATTTTAAGAAAGGAGGTAAAAAACTCTCCGACATCTTGATTTTCGTGCAGTTGGCGGCGTTGGGGGCATTTCCCTCACAAGTACTAATGACGTGGGGAACGCAGTATTCGTTGGCCAGTAATGCGGCCATTTTGGTGCTTACCTTGCCCGTTATTACGGCGGTTTTTGCCTTTCTGATGCTCAAAGAACGCATGAACACAGCACGCTGGGTCAGCTTTGCGATTGCAATTATTGGCGTAGCCCTTTGCTCAACCGACGACATCAAGCGTATTGATTTAAGCTCTAAATACGCGTTAGGAAATGTGCTTATTTTCTTGGCTATTTTGGGCAATGCGTACTATAACGTAGGCTGCAAGAAAATCGCGGAGAAATACACCGAAATCGAAATGGTGTTTTATACCTACCTCGTGATGTGTATTTTACTAACGCCGCTGGTGCTTTATTACGAACCCGAAATGTTTGGCAAAATCCCCGAATTTACCACCAATACGTGGATTGGTATGATTTCGCTGACGGTGTTTCATAACTTTCTTTCGATGGTATTGTTTTTTAAGGCCCTCAAGCATTTGGACGCGACCCAAGTGGCTTTATCCAACTACCTCATTACGTTTATGGGGCTTCCGATTGCTGCTTTTTGGCTGGGCGAAAAGCTTAATTCACAGGCCATTATCGGTGGCCTTTTAGTGCTAGTTTCTACCCTTATCCTTTCTATTGTAGATAGCAGAGTGCAACAAAAAAAAAATGATTAATAATAATCCATAATCAGTACAGATATGTCAGAGCTAACAAACGAGCTATTCGGCGTTGTCCCGATTGTTCCCACACCTTTTACCGAAAACGAAGAAATCGACGAAAACGCTCTTCGCAATTTGATTGATTTCGCCATTGCAGGTGGTATCAAAGCGGTTTGTTTACCCGCCTATGCCAGTGAATTTTATAAACTGACCGACGAAGAAAAACTTCAGGTCGTGCGTGTGGCCGTTGAGCACGCGGCGGGGCGCATCAAGATTGTGGCGCAGTCAAACCACCCTTCACTCAAAGTAGCGATTCGTTTGGCCCAAGCCAACGTAGCAGCGGGTGCGGATGTGGTATCGTTGGCTGTACCTCGTATTTTCAGCTTGCCCGAGAGTTCGTTGAAACAATATTTGTCGGAGTTTTTACAGTCAATCCCCACTACTCCAGTCCTTATCCAGGATTTTAACCCAGGTGGTTCATCCATTAGTGTGGAGTTTATCAAAGAATTGATGGACGAAAATCCGAATTTCAAATACCTCAAATTGGAAGAACCGCTTTGCGCGCCTAAGTTTGAGAGTATCATCAAAGCGACCAAAGGCAAGGTAGGTTTGTTTGAAGGATGGGGTGGTTTGTACATGCTTGAATTGGTACCGATTGGTATTCAGGGCGTCATGCCAGGGTTGGCAGTGGCTGATATTCTCCAGCGTGTGTTTGATTTACGTCGTAACGGTGAAGACGGCAAAGCGTTTGACTTGTTTGAAAAAGTAATGCCGCAGATTTTCTTCTCGTTGCAAAACATGGAGTTGTTCCACTACGCCGAAAAAGAATTGCTCATTGCGCGGGGGGTATTGAGCAATAGCATTGCCCGCAAAGCCGCGTACATTCCAGACGTGTCGAGTGTAAGTTATATCAAAGAGCTAAACCAACGTGTTATTGACGTTCTCAACGACGAAACCTACGCCATTCGCCCGGTAGCGGAAGTAGTGTAGAGGGGGAATGTCCTTGCCTAAAATAGGTTGACCAATTTGGTTAGAGATTGAATATAGTCAAAATTGTAATAAATACTGATTTGGGTCTGTAGTTTTTGTTTCATTGTCAGTCCAGATGGTTAAAATGGGTCTTTT
>Ga0209794_1000216_pt1 | contig 121902 bp, 92 predicted proteins | sample EBPBio232013_DNA_FD_185869 | JGI IMG/M metagenome (GOLD analysis project Ga0209794, IMG submission 185869) | Wastewater treatment Type I Accumulibacter community from EBPR Bioreactor in Madison, WI, USA - Reactor 1_5/23/2013_ DNA (SPAdes)... | ecosystem: Engineered > Bioreactor > EBPR >...
GAAATGATAAACAAATTAAAGTTGATTGGCAATTCTCACTAAAAAAAGCGAGAACTAAACTCAATCGTCAATATAAATCCTTAAACGAGGATAACAAAAAATTTACACAAACTTAGTTTACAATGTACTTAGTGCCTTAGTGGTAAAAAACACTAATTCTTAGCCCCGCCCTGTTGCCCTGCTTTTGGCTGTTGGCTTTGTTGCGCTTCGCGCATTGGGTTAGTACCGCGCTGGAAACCACCACCTTTGAACAATTGGAAACGCGTTGGTTTCGTAGGCTGACGCGGGAAGCTGTTGCTTTCTTCGTCGATATCGGCAATTTCACGGAACGGGTCCAACGTCCACTGAACCACTTTTTTCTTAGTGGTAATCACTTTCGACACCTGTTGGTCGTTCAAACGCCAAATCTCCGCTGGGAAGCGCGCTACAGAATCTGTACCGTCTTCAAATTGCATCTTCACAATCACGGGCATCGGCAAACCTCCTTTGTTTTTCACTTTCAACGTGTAAAAATTCAAGCCTGATTCCACCAACTTACGCTCGTCAGGCGTCAAACTCGCCAAGTACGTTTCGTATTTCTTCTTGTCAGCGTCGGTTACTTTGTACGGGTCATACGAGTTGTAGAAATCCTTCATGTCAGGGTTTTTCTCTACCACCGACTCTTTGATGAAATCCTTATCGCGCTGGCGCGCTACCGTGTTACGTTTCTCTTCGGCTTCTTTTTTAGCGCTTGCTTTCGTGATGTCTGGATTTTGCGTATCGAGAGCAAACCATTCTACTTCTACCAAATCTTGGTCAACGGGCTCTACACCGTAGAACCAACCTTTCCAAAACCAATCCAAGTCCACACCCGACGCATCTTCCAAAGTACGGAACAAGTCCGCAGGCGTTGGTGACTTAAACGCCCAACGACGGCTGTATTCTTTAAACGCATAATCAAACAATTCGCGTCCCATCACGGTTTCGCGCAAAATGTTGAGGGCCGTGGCTGGTTTAGCGTATGCACTTGCCCCTGCGTTGATGAGGTTGTCGGACATGGTCATAATCGGCACCAAATTTTTGGGATCTTGCTTCATGTAATCCACAATCATTTGAGGCTCACCACGGCGCGTTGGGTAGTCTTTGTCCCACTCTTTTTCGGTCAAATACTGCATAAAAGTGTTCAAACCTTCATCCATCCACATCCACTGACGCTCGTCGTTATTGATAATCATTGGGAAAAAGTTGTGACCTACTTCGTGAATAATTACCCCAATCATTCCATATTTCGTTGCTTCCGAGTACGTGCCATCGGCTTCAGGACGACCGCCATTAAAAGAAAGCATCGGATACTCCATCCCACCGATGGGACCGTGGCACGAAATGGCGACGGGATACGGGTAGTCCACCGAGAATTTTGAATAGGTTTTGACGGTATGCGCCACAACTTCGGTCGAATATTTGCCCCAAAGTGGATTTCCTTCTTTAGGATAAAACGACATGCACAGTACTTTTTTTTCCGCTACTTCCTGCATTTTTCCGTCCCAAATGTACTTTCTGGACGTCGCAAAGGCTACGTCACGTACATTATCGGCTTTGAAAATCCACGTTTTTTTGCCCGAAGGTTTTCCTTTTTCGGCTTTCTCACGCTCTTCTTGCGACGAAATCACCACCACCTTCTCCGAAGTTTTGGCTTTTTCAAAGTTTTTCAATTGCGTAGGCGTCAGCACTTGGGCCGCATTTTGCAACTCGCCCGTGGCCCCCAAAACGTGGTCGTCGGGCACGGTAATCGCCAATTTAAAGTTACCAAAGTTCAGCGCAAACTCACCTTGGCTGTAATATTGCTTATGCTGCCAGCCCGTTACGTCATCATAAACGCACAAGCGGGGATAAAACTGCGCAATTTCATAGACGTTGTTACCATCTTTGAACACCTCAAAACCCGTTCGACGCCCCCCTTTGGCAACTTCCACGATTCGGTAATTCCAATCGATAGAAAACGAGTAGCTTTGTTTGGGCAAGAGCGGCTGGGGCAAATCAATCCGCATCATCGTTTGATTGATGGTATAGCGAAGCGGTTTACCCGTTTTTGCATCTTTCACCGACTGAATATTATAACCATAATCCGCATTTGAATAATTCATGTCGGTAATGGTCGAAAGACTCGTCATCGTTGTTTGATTTCCCAAATCGCCCGTTCTTGTAATAGGTCCAGGAGAATTTTTAGCAAACAAATTTTGGTCGAGCTGAATCCACACGTAAGGCAGCGCATCGGGCGACTGATTAAAATACGTAATGGTTTCGGTACCAATGATTTTGTTATTGGCCTCGTCCAATTCCACCTTGATGTCATAATCGGCACGTTGCTGCCAATAATCTTTTCCAGGCGCGCCCGAAGCCGTTCGGTAAGTATTAGGCGTAGGAAGAGCCGTACCCAATTGTTCAAAACGGTCATTGGCGTGGTAGTTGGGCATGGTGGGTGCTTGAGCCCACGTCAGCCCTGCATAAAATAGTGAGATGATGAAGGAAATTTTTCTCATGAGAAATTTAAGAATTGGTTTTCATTCAAAAATACAAAAAAGGGGGTTAAAGCCGAAAGCAATGCTACTTAACACGCAGATTTGCCGATGAATCATTTTATTTTGGCATAAAAAAGCCCCTTCCTGTTTGGGAAGAGGCTTCTAAATATACGATTTACCGACTGTATTAAGCAGCAGGTTCGTTGTTCATTACTTCAGTTTGCTTACGGATAGAAGCCATGTGAATCAATTCAAACAACTCTTCTACGAAATCTGGGTACAAATTGAGTTGTTTACCCAAATCAGCGCGGCTTTTACGAAGCTGTCTCCAACGATCCATTTGAAGAACGGCTACGTTGTTATCACGCTTGTATTCGCCAAGTTGTTCTACCAATGACATACGCGTACCCAAAGCTTCGAGCAATTCGCGATCAAGGTTATCCAATTTGCTACGAAGCGTATCCAATTGGCTTTGGTAATCTGTTCCGTACTCTGCTTTACGAACATGTAATTCGTGCAACATTTCGCCCAATGCGTGCGGCGTCAATTGCTGAGAAGCATCCGACCACGCTTTGTCTGGGTCACGGTGAGACTCAATAATTAAACCATCGTAGTTTAAGTCCAAAGCACGTTGTGCCAATTCAAACAAATACGCGCGCTTACCTGCCATGTGGCTTGGGTCACCAATCATCGGAAGCTCAGGGAACATGGTTTTGAGTTCGATGGCGATGTTCCACATGGGTGAGTTGCGGTATTTTGTTTCTTGCGCATTCGAGAAACCACGGTGAATCGCACCCAATTTCTTGATACCAGCACGGTTGATACGCTCAAACGCACCAATCCACAACGCTAGATCAGGGTTTACTGGGTTTTTGATAAGCACAGGTACATCAACTCCTTGAAGCGCATCGGCCAAGTCTTGTACGTTGAATGGGTTCACGGTGGTACGAGCACCTACCCATAAAATATCGACGCCGTATTTAAGAGCAAGCTCAATGTGCTGAGGCGTTGCTACTTCAACGGCAATAGGCAATCCAGTTTCTTTTTTAGCATCTACCAACCAAGGCAACGCTGCTTCGCCCATTCCTTCAAAGCTGCCCGGACGCGTACGAGGTTTCCAAACCCCCGCTCTGATTACGTTGGCATATCCTTCTGCTTTGATTTGACGAACGGTATCACGTACTTGGTCTTCTGTTTCGGCACTACATGGTCCTGCGATAACGAGCGGCTTCCCTCCCGTATCAACCCACGAGCTCATTGGTAAAATGTCTAAGGTGGCACCCATAACTGAGAAAAAATTAATTAGTACAACAATCTATAGTAACAATTTGAAAGCGATTAAATCTTCGTAATTTTGCAACCGTTTTGACAGTCCGCCGCGTCATGGGGATAATCCCCTGAAAATCCGACGATTCGGAACGTACAATTTCATTTATCAACAAAACACTACTACTATGCCTTTAAGTGTTGCATCGCCCAAAACGGGTGTTTCATTTGATGACACTTCGGTCGCATTTTCGTCCAAGTCTAATGGCCAGCTCAAGAAAACCTATTGGTTATTCTCGATGATGAATCAGGTTTGGCTTGTAAAATTAGGAACTTTTTTTATAAAACTCTCTCTTTTGTTGAGATTGCCCGTGAAGGGTCTCATAAAAACTACTTTATTTAACCAATTTTGTGGTGGAGAAGATATTAAAGAATGCGAAAAAACAATACAATATTTGGCAAAATCGAACGTAGGCACAATTTTAGACTACTCTGTCGAGGGAGAAGACGATGAAAAGAGTTTTGACAAAACTGCTAACGAAATTTCGCTAACTATCGAAAAAGCAGCAAATAACAAAGCTATTCCGTTTTCAGTTTTCAAGGTAACTGGCGTTGGTTCAACCCCACTTATGGAAAAAATTCAGGCGGGCGAAGAGCTTAATTCCTCAGAACAACAAGCTTTTGAACGTATTAAACAACGCGTAGATGTCTTGTGCAAGAAAGCAGCCGAGTTGAACGTTAAGATTTTTGTGGATGCCGAAGAAAGTTGGATTCAAAATGTCATTGACCAACTGGCCTACGACGGCATGAAAAAATACAACACGCAGACCCCCATCGTTTATAATACGTTTCAGATGTATCGCCACGATATGCTTGAAAACCTCAAAAAAGCCACGCGCGAAGCCAAAGCAGCGGGCTATCTGTTGGGGGTAAAACTCGTAAGAGGTGCGTACTTTGAGAAAGAACGTCTGCGTGCATACGAAAATGAGTACCAAGACCCCATCCACGCCACCAAAGAAGACACCGACCGCGACTATAACAAAGCCCTTGAATTTTGCCTTGAAAACCGCGACGTTATTTCAATTTGTTTGGGAACGCACAACGAACATAGTTGCCAACTTTGCATCGAAGCCATGGAAAAACTCCATATTCCGCACAACGACCCGCACGTTTGGTTTGCACAACTCTTAGGCATGAGCGACAATATTTCTTACAATTTGGCCAATGCAGGCTATAACGTCGCCAAATACGTACCTTATGGCCCCGTAGAAACGGTCATGCCTTACTTATTTCGCCGCGCCGAAGAAAACAAGTCGATAGCTGGCCAAAGCAGTCGTGAATATTTATTAATAAAACGTGAAGTAGAAAGACGTCATCAACAACGTATTTCTCAGTAAATTGCAGGCGCAACCCATTTGCCCAACACAGGTTACACTAGATAATTGATAGCTGAATGACGAGTCATACCGCCAAGAACCCACTAAAGTTTTTTTTGTTTGCCCTTCTACTGATTGCGGTAGATCAAGCGTCTAAGTTACTCGTCCACCATTACATGGCTCCTGGTTTTGCAGGGCAAGTCCGTCTCATTGGCGATTGGTTCAAGCTGTACTATGTCACCAACCCAGGCATGGCTTTCGGAATGCAGATTGACCACGAATATGGCAAGTTGTTTTTGACTACTTTCCGTTTGGGGGCAATGGTGTTTATCGCTTGGTACATCATTCGGCTCTCAGTACGCGGAGCAACCAGCGGATTGCTTTGGGCAATGGCCATGATTTTAGCAGGAGCTATCGGCAACCTCATCGACAGTATTTTTTACGGGGTTTTAATCGGCAATGCACCTTACGGCTCTCCTACTCCTTGGTTTCACGGACAGGTAATCGACATGGTTTTTGTTGATTTTTGGGAAGGTTTTGTGCCTGAGTGGGTACCTGTATGGGGTGGCCAATACTACACAACGCCGATTTTCAACTTTGCCGACGCGTGTATCTTCGTTGGGGTATGTATCATCCTTATTTTTCAAGGCACTTTCTTCCCGCGCTTGGATGACCCCGAAGAAGTAGCCGAAAGCGATGAAACAACGGAGTCAGTGACAATGGAACAACTTACTGAGAATGAAACAACTACTAACTCTGACGACAACATTATTGTCTCTTCAGAAGCCCCTACGGAGGCCAACGAAAATACAGTACCCGAAAGTAGTGTAGTTGAACATAACAACGAAGTGGCAGAAGCTCCCAGCACGCCCTCTTCTGAACCAATCGAAGAAATCATACCGCCCGCAGCATCTCCTCTTTCGGAAGTGCCTGACACGAATTCTAAAGATACGAACGCATAAAAAAAGGGGCTTTGCAGCCCCTTTTTCTTTTCTCCTCTTCCTTACGCCTCTATTTTCACTTCCGAAATATTCTCAAAAGCTACTTCTCCTTCGTCATTCAGTTCCATCATAATGACCGCATCTTTCTGGATTTTACCCGAGAGAATCTGCTTTGATAACTCATTCAAGATTCGGCGCTGCAAGACTCTTTTGAGGGGTCTCGCACCAAACGCGGGGTCATAGCCTTCTTCTGAAAGTTTCACCAAAGCTTCGTCGGTAGCATCTAAAGTTACTCCTTGTTCGGCCAACAAGTCTTTGATGTGGTTGAACTGAATCCGAACGATTTGTTTCAAATTATCCCTTCCAAGTGGGTCAAAGAGCACAATTTCGTCGATACGGTTCAAAAACTCTGGTCTGACCGACTGCTTGAGCAATCCAAGTACATCGTTTTTAGCTTCTTCTTTGAAATATAATTTCCAGCCTTTCTCTGTCTTATTACCTGCTTCTTTAAACTTTTCCATGATGATGTCGCTGCCAATGTTCGACGTCATGATGATGATGGTATTTTTGAAGTTGGCCAGACGACCTTTGTTATCGGTCAAACGCCCATCGTCCAATACCTGCAACATCACATTCCAAACGTCGGGGTGCGCTTTTTCGATTTCGTCCAACAAAATCACGCTGTAAGGTTTACGACGTACGGCTTCCGTCAATTGTCCACCTTCATCGTAACCCACGTAGCCTGGAGGCGCTCCCACCAAACGACTTACGGCGTGGCGCTCTTGGTATTCGCTCATGTCGATGCGCACCATGGCATTGTCGTCGTTAAACAAGTAATTCGCCAGCGTTTTGGCTAACTCTGTTTTACCAACTCCCGTTGGCCCAAGGAATAGAAAACTACCAATCGGGCGTTTGGGGTCCTGCAAACCTGCTCTCGAACGACGTACCGCATCGGCTACCGCTTCAATGGCTTCTTCCTGACCCGCTACTCGTTTTTGAAGTTCGAATTGCAAGTTGAGCAACTTTTCACGCTCACTTTGCAGCATTTTACTCACGGGAATACCCGTCCATTTAGCTACTACTTCCGCAATATTTTCGGCCGTTACTTCCTCCTGAATCAACTGCTCTCCGCTAATCGACTGTTGCCCGCTTTCTCCTAACCGTTTTTCGATTTCTGGAATTTTACCGTAACGAAGTTCCGCCACTTTTCCATAATCTCCCGTTCTTTCGGCTTGTTCGGCTTCAAGGCGTAGCTGCTCTAGTTGCTCTTTCAACGCGCGGAGTTCGCTAATTTTTCCTTTTTCTAACTCCCATTGTGCTTTAAAAGCGCTTCGTTCTTCGTTCAAATCCGCCAACTCTTTGTTGAGTCTGGCTTCTTTTTCTTTGTCATTCTCCCGTCGAATCGCCTCGCGCTCAATCTCTAACTGCATGATACGGCGGTTCAAATCGTCGAGTTCTTCGGGAACCGAATCCATTTCTAAACGCAACTTCGCCGCCGCTTCGTCCATTAGGTCAATGGCTTTGTCGGGCAAAAAACGGTCAGAAATATAGCGGCTCGACAACTCAACGGCCGCAATGACCGCATCGTCCTGAATCCGTACGCCGTGGTGGAGTTCGTACTTGTCTTTGATACCCCGCAAGATACTAATCGCATCGGCTTCGTTGGGTTCATCGACGGTCACTACCTGAAAACGGCGCTCCAGCGCTTTGTCTTTCTCGATGTACTTTTGGTACTCTTTGATGGTAGTGGCCCCGATGGTATGGAGTTCGCCCCGCGCGAGGGCAGGCTTGAGTAAGTTGGCAGCGTCCATCGCGCCCTCACCGCCCGCCCCCGCCCCGATGAGCGTGTGGATTTCGTCAATGAATAAAATAATTTGGCCTTCAGAGTCTGTCACTTCTTTGATAACCGCTTTTAAACGCTCTTCAAATTCGCCTTTGTATTTGGCACCCGCGATGAGTAAACCCATGTCGAGCGATACAATTTTTTTTTCTTTCAACTGCTCGGGCACGTCGCCTTGCACAATCCGCTGCGCTAAACCCTCTACGATGGCCGTCTTCCCTACCCCAGGTTCCCCCAAAAGCATGGGGTTGTTTTTGGTACGGCGCGCCAAGATTTGAAGAACGCGACGGATTTCGTCGTCACGCCCAATCACGGGGTCAATTTTACCCGAACGCGCCAATTGATTTAAGTTTTTGCTGTATCGTTCCAACGAACGGTACTTTGCTTCGGCATTTTGGTCTTTCACTGGATTATTCTTCCCTCTTAATTCTTTGATAGCTGCTACTAATTCTTTTTCCTTTAATCCCACCTCTTTCATCAGCTGGGCGGTGCTGTCTTTGCCCGCCGATAAGCCCACTAGGAGGAGTTCTACGCTTACATATTCGTCATTAAATTCTTTCAGATAGCTTTGCGCCTTTTGGAACGTGGCGTTGAGGTCGTTGCTAAGATATTCGGTATTGGCCGAGCCTGCTACGCGCGGATAACCGTTGATGATAGTTTCAAGTCGTGTATTGACATTTGGGAGCGCGACATTCAGTTTTTTGGCTAAAAACTGCGACGTGTTGGGGTCTTCTTCCAAAATCGCTTTTAGAATGTGTCCCGTTTCAACAACTTGCTGCTGCTTGCCCTGGGCAATTTGCACAGCGTGTTGAACAACTTCTTGGGCTTTGATGGTATATTGATTAAAGTTCATGGCTTCGGTGCTTGTGCACGGGTTCTGCTGTTGGTTAATTGGTTTGTTGACAATGATTTATCAATTGTCGTGCCGATGCGAAAAAGCGGAAATTTTGGCATCATTTTGCCCGTTAAATCAAAAACTATAGACAAAATGGCGGATTTATTCGTAATTTTGGCACTATGTCGAGTCCCATTTTTATTCATACACAGGCGGAGTTTGAGCGTGTCGTAGAGCGATTAAACCACTTCCCATCCATAGCGATTGATACTGAATTTGATAACAATCATTATGCCTATGGCTTTACCCTTTGTTTGTTTCAAGTAGCCACCTCCGATGCGTGTTATTTGATTGATCCCTTTGAGGTAAAAGACTTGTCGGCGCTATGGCGCGTGATTGAAAACCCAGCGGTCGAAAAAGTAATCCACGACAGTGGCGAGGATTTTCGTCTGCTTTATCTTCACGGATGCTCTCCTCGCAATATCTTCGATACCAGTGTAGCCACGAAGCTGCTTTGTTTTGAAAAAATTGGTTTGGCAAGCGTCCTCGGGGAAGTATTGGGAATAGAGTCGAGCAAAAAAAAGCAGCAGAGCAATTGGCTGAAACGCCCGCTCTCCGATATGCAGCTTGACTACGCGGCCAATGATGTCATTTATCTCCTTGAACTTCGCGACAAATTAACAGAACGCCTTCAGCAGCAAGGGCGCTGGGAATGGTTTCAACAAAGTATGGCATTTTTGGAAAATAAAAGCTACGTTCCCAAAACACGTAATACGTTTTTGAGCCCCAAAGAACAGCGCGATTTTAGCCCGTTTGACCAACATATTTTAAGTGAATTATATCGTTTTCGCGATGAGCAAGCGCGCCGTTTTGGAAAGCCAACTTACCAAATAATGACCGATGCGCAAGTACACCAAATCCTTATTGACCCAACAACGCTCACCAACTGGCTACAGTTAAAAGGATTAAATCCGCGTATGCAAACGTCTTGGGCAGTGGACCAACTCAAACAAGTTATTCACCAAGCCAAAGCCGAGGGAACGAAGCGCCAACTTTTGCACGAAAGGGTAAAACCCAGCCCGCAAGAATTTGCCGAAATGCAGCAACGAGCCACCCGAAGTAATGCCCTGCGTGAAGGCACTTTTCTTCCCATGAAGCGTTGGATTGAAGAAAAATACGGGTCGCTTTTTGTTCCTTACATTCTCAGTAATGAGGTCATTAGTACCCTTATTGGGGGAGAATTAAAACTGACCGATATTGGCCCGCCGTTTCAGCAAACCATCATCCGCGAGGCTGCTTCGGCACTTTCGATTGATATTTCCGCTTTTGGCTAACAGCCTGTCTCCCTAACCACGTCTAATATGCTCAAGCGATACTTATTCTGGATTATTGGGGGACTGGCGGCTGGCCTTATCAGTTATTTTGTCTTGTTTCCGCAGGTTTGGCATTGCCAATCGGTCGGTTTTTCTGATTTTAAAGCACTCAACACTCACTTCTACGTTAGTCCCAAATCCTCTCCCAAACACCACCAATACGCCCAAAAAGTAGTGGCTGAGGCAGAAAAACGAATCCACAGCTTTTGGGGCGACCGACAAGGGAAACCGACAATCATTGTTTGCTACGACCCGCAAGAATATGCGAAATATTGCCACAGCGACGAAGGAGCGGGCTGTAGTATCGGAACACCGTGGGGAGCTTCTTATGTGGTACTCAATTTGGACGGTATCAATACCGATGTCATCGCGCACGAAATGTGTCACGATGAACTTTTTACACGGCTCGGTTGGTGGAAAACCACCCAACAAATTCCGCAGTGGTTCAACGAAGGGCTTGCCTTAATGGTTGATTATCGTTTTGTAGAAAACAAACCTCCCGCCCAGCGCTACTTAGATTACAAAGATGAATGTGATTATATTTCGAGCGGTGGACAAGTAACCCTCGCACTTACCGAAATTAGCTCAATGCGTGGATTTTTTACGGGTCCCGAAGGCCGTGTTATGTTGGCCTACATGACTTCGGGAATGGAAGTGTCTCGTTGGCTGGCCGCCGCAGGACAACCTGCCATCCCCGTTCTCATCAAGCACCTTCGTGAAGGGCGTGACTTTCAAGACGTTTATCAGCAGTTAGAAGCTCATAAATAGAGTACTAGTTAAGCCTATTTAAAGTTTTACCCGCCGATTAGCGCAAATTTAAAGCCGCAGATAAACGCTGAGGTATGCCTTCATAAAGTCCTTTTTCAGCGAAAATCTGCGTTTATATTTTTCAGCGGACTTCTGCGGGTAAATGATAAAATTATTTACTAAACAATGTAATAAACAGCCCTAACCCGTTTTATGGGTTCATTTTCAGCTTCAAAAACTCAGCCGTGTAGTTATTTTCCAGCGCCAGCATACTCTCGGGCGTACCCGCAAACGTAATGTAGCCGCCTTTGTCGCCCCCTTCAGGCCCCAAATCAATAATCCAATCAGCCGATTTAATTACTTCGACGTTGTGCTCAATGACAATCACGGTATCTCCCTGATTGACCAGCGCATTGATGGATTTGAGCAATTTTTGAATGTCGTGAAAATGGAGTCCCGTGGTAGGTTCGTCAAAAATAAACAACGAACGCCCTTGATTTGGATTCGATTTACTCAAGAAGAAGGCCAGTTTTACCCGTTGGGCTTCGCCTCCTGATAAGGTATTGGACGATTGTCCCAACTTGATGTAACCAAGCCCCACATCTTTCAAAGGTTGAAGACGTTCGGCCAGTTTAGGTTCTTCTTGCTGGAAGAAATCAATCGCTTCGTCAATCGTCATATTTAAAATATCCGAAATATCGGCCGAGTTTCCATCGGGACGTTGATAACGGACATCGAGTACTTCTTGTTTGAAACGCTTTCCGCCGCAGCCTTCACATTTAAGGTAAATATCGGCCATGAACTGCATTTCAATTTTTACTTGGCCTTCGCCCTGGCACGTTTCGCAGCGCCCACCTTCCACGTTAAATGAAAAATGGGATGGCTTATACCCCCGCGCTTTGGCCAAAGGTACATCACTCATCATTTGGCGAATGTAGTCATAGGCTTTGATGTACGTAACGGGGTTGGAACGAGATGATTTCCCAATGGGATTTTGGTCCACCATTTCTAGGTTGTCGATGCGCTCAACACTTCCCGTCAGATTGGCATATTTGCCTGCATCTTCGTTGTACTCTCCTTTTACGCGAGCCAAGGCGGGGAATAAAATCTTCCGAATCAACGTAGATTTCCCCGAACCCGACACCCCCGTTACCACCGTAAGCGTTCCTAACGGAAATTTCACGTCCACGTCTTTCAGGTTATTTTCTTTGGCGCCAGTCAACTCCAGCCAATGCGTCGCTTTCCGTCGGAAGGTGGGGACGGGTACTTGGTCGCGGCCTGTGAGGAAGTCGATAGTGTGGGATCCATTTGAATACTCGTCATTCTGCCCTCGTACTTCGTCATTATTAATCTCCTCCCAACTCCCTTGCCAAACCACTTCTCCGCCCAAATTCCCTGCATCTGGGCCGATGTCGATGATTTGGTCGGCGGCGCGCATGACTTCTTCTTCGTGCTCAACCACAATTACGGTATTTCCCATGTCGCGCAATGATTCCAGCACACTTACCAGCTTTCGGGTATCACGGGGGTGAAGACCAATGCTTGGTTCATCCAAAATGTACATCGAACCCACCAATGCACTCCCCAGCGAAGTCGCCAACTTGATCCGTTGAAATTCGCCCCCCGAAAGTGAGTTGGTGAGGCGATTGAGGGTCAAATACCCCAATCCTACCCGATTCATATATTCCAAACGGTTTTCAATTTCAATCAAAATTCGTTTGGCCACGCCGTACTGGAAATCGGGAATGGTTAGTTTTTTGAAAAATTGTAGTACTTCCGAAATCGGCATCAAAACCAAATCGGTGATAGATGTGCCATTTATTTTGACGTAACTAGCATCTTGACGCAAGCGCGAGCCCCGACATTCTGGGCAGTTTGTCCGCCCACGATACCTCGATAACATCACGCGGTACTGCACTTTGTGGGTTTGCGATTCTAAATGCTCGAAAAAAGCCGTTAGACCTTCAAAATAGCTATTGCCCGTCCAGAGTAACGTTTTTTGTTCTTCGGTCAAATCCTTATAAGCACGGTGAATCGGGAAATCAAAACGGATGCCGTGACGCAACAAAGGTGCCTGCCATTCGCTCATTTTTTCGGAGCGCCAGGGGGCAATTGCTCCTTCAAATACCGATAAGTTTTTGTCGGGGATAACCAGTTCGGGGTCTAAGCCCAGTACTTTTCCAAAACCTTCGCAGCGCTTGCAAGCCCCATAAGGATTATTAAAGCTAAAGAGGTTAACGTTCGGCTCTTCAAATTTTAGTCCATCCAATTCAAACTTATCAGAAAACGAACGTTTTTCGCCACCGACTACTTTTATCCAACACAGCCCTTCTCCTTCAAAAAAGGCCGTTTGCACCGAATCCGAAAGACGGAAAAGCGTATCTTCGTCCTCGTGCTTAATGGCCGCTCGGTCCACCAAAATAAATAACTCCGTTCCCTCCAAAGCCCCCTCAACGTTGCCTTCTTCCAATAGCTCCTCAATCGAACGTGTTTCGTCATTTACCACGATTCGCGTGTAGCCTTTGGAAAGTAGAATCGTTAATTCTTGTTCGAGCGTACGATTTTCTTTGATGATAAGCGGTGCCAAAACCATTGCCCGCGTCCCTTCCTCGTGGCCCATAAGGTAATTGACCACGTCAGTAACGGTATCTTTACGAACCACTTCCCCCGAAACGGGCGAATGAGTCACTCCAATTCGGGCAAAAAGCAATTTCAAATAATCGTAGATTTCGGTGGTAGTGCCCACCGTTGAGCGTGGATTCCGGGTATTGACTTTTTGTTCAATGGCGACCGCAGGCGAGATTCCCTTGATGTAGTCCACTTCGGGTTTTTCCATTCTCCCCAAAAACTGACGGGCGTAGCTGCTCAAGCTTTCGACGTACATGCGTTGGCCTTCGGCAAAGAGTGTATCAAAAGCTAAGGAAGACTTTCCTGAGCCCGATACGCCCGTCACAACTACGAGTTTGTTTCGTGGAATGGCAACATCAATATTTTTGAGATTGTTGACTCTTGCACCTTTGATGAGGATGAATTTCTTGGGGTCTAGTCCTTCAAAATCAGGAGATAAATCAGTCGGATTACTTATAGTTTGATTCATTGAGCTGGTTTGCAAAACTCACAAAAATAGGGAAAACGGCTCCGATATACTAACAATCGCTGAGGTGAGTTTTGGGGTTATAACAAAAAATCGGAGCAATTTGTCTCTTGACAAACCGCTCCGATTGAAAGAATGTTTTATTGACTGCTAGTATTGTTCCAATAAGTACTTAATAACATCCGTAGTGGTCACAATTCCAACGAGTTGGCCATTTTCGATAACGGGCAAGGCGTGGTATTCTTCCGAGGCTAGAATTTCTGCCACCTCTTTAATACTCAAAGTCGCCTCTACCGTACGAGGTTTTTGGGTCATTACTTGTGAAATACTCAACATCTCCAAAATGGCTTCGTCGGCACCTTCTTGGTTTTCAAACAACGAACTGAAGGTCAAACGATTGATATCGGTACTGCTGATGATTCCCACCACGTCGTGCCCTTCCAAAACTGGAACATGTCGAATGTGGTTTTTCTTTACTAAGTCAATAACATCATGCAAATCGTCGGAAACTTGAACAGTGGCCACGTTTTTGGTCATAATGTGCGAAATTGGTTCTCTTCTTTTCATTGGGAGGATTGATTGATTGTGATGCCCAATAGTACCCTCTTTCTGGCAGAACCTTTATGACCAATGCTACCGTTTTACACTGCTTTTAATCATGTTTCCGAAAAATCGCTTATGGTAGTATCACACGGTCGATGACGTGAATTACGCCATTGGTTGCTACCACATCGGCCGAAGTCACGGTAGCATTGTTTGTTCCGTTACCAGCCCCACGTACCTGTACTGTTTCTCCCAAAGTAACCGTTAGCGGAGCTTGTCCTGCCGAAGCAACTGTACCTGCTACAAGATTGGTAGAAAATACTCGACCAGCCACAACGTGAGCAAGCAATACGTTAGTTAAAGTGTTTAAAGTTTCGCCACTAGCGGCATTAATCGCTTCTATGCTGTTAAAAGGTGTGGCTTGAAATGCTGCGTTTGTAGGGGCAAAAACTGTATATGGTGAGCTACCAGTCAAGACCGCCGTAACCGTTGCTCCCACTGCTGGATTTGCTTGAATCACTTTGTTAAGCGCCGCTACCAAAAACGTAAAGTTTGTGTTTCCTTGAGCAACTTGGAGAAGATTACCCGCTGGCGGTAACAATACGCGATTGATAACGTGAATGACCCCGTTGTCAGCAGCTACGTCGGCTGCTATTACTTTAGCACCGTTGATAGACACCCCAGCAGCACCTTTGGTAACGTAGGCTTTCCCTCCACTCAAGGTTGTTACTTCTGTGTTACTTGCCGTTGGAAGGTCGGTAGAAAGATTTTTCGTTGCCAATACGTGGTACTGCAACACCGCTGTCAATGTATTCACATCCAAGCTATTGATAGTTGCAAGGTCTAATCCAGACGCAGTAAAGGCTGCATCGTTGGGCGCAAAAACCGTTAGGGCACCTCCCCTCAACGCATCGGCTAGTCCAGCGCGAGTCACCGCCGCTCTTAAAATTGTGAAGTCATTGTTTTGAAGAACTACGTCAGTAATGGTGTTGGATGTGGTAGGTTCATCTTTCTCACAGCTCATTAAGAAGAGACTGCTTACTAAAACTGTCAATGCCAATGAAGCTGTTTTGAGCGTTTTCCAATAGATGTTCATGGTTTTAAAAAGTTTATAAGTGTAGATAATTGTTTAAAAACACCCATATAACTTTTTGTGTAAGGCAAATTGTTTAACTTTTATTAAAAAAAATTAAACAAAAATATGCTCGATAAAAAAAATAAGGCTTTCGAATAAACCGAAAGCCTTATTTTTCAATAACTTATGAATTTATTATTGCACCTCTGCTTGTGCATATTCTTCCACTGGAATACACGCACAAACCAAGTTACGGTCTCCGTAAGCCGAATCAATACGGCTGACACTTGGCCAAAACTTATTGAAACGCAAATGAGGCAATGGAAACACTGCTTTCTCGCGACTGTATGGGCGATCCCAGTTTTCGGTCAACGCGGTACGAACCGTATGTGGGGCATTTTTCAACACGTTATTTGCTTTGTCGGCCACGCCTTCTTCCACTTCACGGATTTCGGCACGGATGCTCAACAGTGCGTCGCAGAAACGATCTAATTCCGCTTTTGATTCTGATTCGGTTGGCTCAATCATCAACGTCCCTGCTACTGGGAACGACAAAGTTGGTGAGTGAAAACCATAATCCATCAAACGCTTAGCGAGGTCTTCGGCCTCAATACCAGCTGCTTTAAACGGACGACAATCCACAATCATTTCGTGAGCACAACGTCCATTAGTTCCCGTGTACAAAATTTCAAATTGCCCTTCAGCCGACAAGCGCTGCTTGATGTAGTTGGCGTTTGTAATGGCCATTTTGGTCGCATTCGTCAATCCCTCGCTTCCCATCATGGCGATATAAGCGTGCGAAATAGTCAGAATGCTTGCCGAGCCGTAAGGTGCGGCTGAAACGCCCCCCCAACCCCCAATGGGGGAGTTATTTATCCCCCCATTGGGGCGCTCCGCCGCTGCGGTTAGGGGGCTATTAACGTGCCCTGGCAAATGCGGCACCAAGTGTGCTGCTACGCCGATAGGCCCCATCCCTGGGCCACCACCACCGTGAGGAATACAGAATGTTTTGTGCAAGTTGAGGTGACAAACATCCGCTCCAATGGTCGCAGGACTCGTAAGCCCTACTTGGGCGTTCATGTTTGCACCATCCATATACACTTGTCCACCGTGACTGTGGATAAGTGAACAAATATCAATAATACTTTCCTCAAACACCCCGTGGGTTGACGGATATGTCACCATCAAACACGAGAGTTCGTTGCTGTATTGTTCGGCTTTTGCTTTTAAGTCTTCTACGTCAATGTTTCCGCGCTCGTCACACTTCGTCACGACGACCTTCATCCCTGCCATCACCGCCGAAGCTGGATTGGTACCGTGCGCCGACGACGGAATCAAGGCCACGTTGCGGTGACTTTCTCCGCGCGCTTCGTGATAGGCACGAATCGTCAATAAACCAGCGTATTCACCTTGCGCTCCCGAGTTTGGTTGAAGAGACATAGCGGCAAAACCTGTAATTTCGCACAACCAATCGTTTAAGTGCTTGAACAACAGCTGATACCCTTCCGTTTGGAACGTAGGAGCAAATGGATGCATTTTACCAAACTCTGGCCAAGTCACTGGAATCATTTCGGCCGTAGCGTTGAGTTTCATCGTACAGCTTCCCAACGAAATCATCGAGTGAACCAACGATAAATCTTTGTTTTCCAACGACTTCAAATAGCGAAGCATGTCGTGCTCCGTATGGTAGTTGCTGAATACGGGATGCATCAAGTAGGCCGACTGACGAGTCAAATTAGCAGGTAACGATACCTCTACTTCATCAGGGATGCTCATTTCGATACCTTCACCCGATGCCGTTGCAAACAAATCCAACAATTCAATCAAGTTGGCAAATGTTTTCGCTTCGTCAAACGATACTCCTACCGAACCATTGGCGTTGAAACGCAAATTGATACCACGCTTACGAGACTCTTCTTCAAGCTGTTCTGCATTACGAACATTGACCGTCACCGTATCGAAGTAATTTTGCGTCGCTACTTCGTAACCCATTTCTGAAATAGCATCGGCAAATGCTTTCGTTAAGCCTTGGATTTTTGAAGCAATGCTTTTCAAACCTTCTGGCCCGTGATAAACTGCATAAGCAGCAGCCATCACCGAAAGTAGTACTTGAGCCGTACAGATATTTGAGGTAGCTTTTTCGCGGCGAATGTGCTGCTCACGCGTTTGGAGCGCCATACGCAACGCACGATTTCCTTCCGTATCTACCGATACTCCAATGATACGGCCAGGAATCTGACGTTTGTAAGCATCCTTTGTGGCGAAAAATGCCGCGTGTGGCCCACCATATCCCATCGGAACACCAAAACGTTGTGCCGAACCGACAACTACGTCTGCGCCCATTTCGCCTGGGGCTTTCAACAACGTAAGGCTTAACAAATCAGCCGCTACTGCTACAAAAACGTTCAGTTCGTGGGCAGCGGCAATAAAATCAGTATAATCAATGACCTCTCCGTCGGTGGCAGGATATTGAACCAACACCCCAAAAATGGCAGGGTCAGTCAAATCCACCTTAGAATGGTCGCCTACTACTACATTGATTTCTAACGGAGTAGCACGGGTATAAATCAAATCTATGGTTTGTGGGTGGCAACGATCCGACACAAAGAACGTCTCTGCTTTCTTTTTGGCTCCTGTACGCAAGCTATGAAGCATTGTCATCGCTTCTGCTGCGGCCGTTGCCTCGTCCAAAAGTGACGCGTTGGCAATCTCCATTCCCGTCAAATCAATCACTGCTGTTTGGAAATTCAACAACATCTCCAATCGGCCCTGCGCAATCTCAGCCTGATACGGCGTGTAGGCCGTGTACCATGCAGGATTTTCCAAGATGTTACGCAAGATGACATTCGGGACAATCGTATCGTAGTAACCTGTACCAATGTAAGACTGGTAAATGCGGTTGAGGCGTGCTACTTTTTTCAAGTCGTTGAGGTACTCAAACTCCGACTTAGGAGCGGGCAACTCTAGTGGTCTTGCTAAACGAATAGCGGCAGGAACGGTTTGCTCAATCAACTCATCGACGGTACTTACTCCGATGGTTTGTAGCATTTCTTGTAACTCTTCGGGACGTTGGCCGTGGTGACGGCGCTCAAAGGATTCTTGTTGGTGAAGACTGATTTTCATCCGATTTATCAGAGCGGTCTATTGTGTGTAAGATTTCGCAAAATTAGTCAAAAAAAAGGGTCTTTGCTGCGCCTTTTTCTTGGAAAAACAAAAACCAGGGAGTAAAGTTTACGTTTTGTACTGTTTTTGCAAAAACTATTGCAACACGCAACGTTTCACGTTACATTTGTGTTCTATGATTATTAATTACCGACACAAAGGATTGGAACTATACGCAATCAAAGGTGATCGTTCCAAATTACCCGCTGCACATATTTCCAAAATTCGACTAATTTTAACGCGTTTGGACGCCGCAAGTAGTCCTGAGCAGATGAATCAAGTAGGATACGGATTCCATGCTTTAAAAGGTGATTTGAAAGGATTTTATGCGGTAAAAGTATCTGGAAATTGGCGCATTATCTTCCGTTTTGAAGGTGAAAATGCAACAGATGTAGATTACTTAGATTATCACTAAAGTAAGAAAATATGGCTTTATTTGACCCCGCCCACCCTGGCGAACTCATTCGAGAAACACTAGAAGGCTTACGCGAAGAAACAGGACAAAAACTCACGATTGCAGAGGTAGCAGAAGGCTTAGGTACAACGCGTAAAACACTATCTGCAATTATTAATGGTAAACAAAGTGTCAGCCCAGAAATGGCCATCCGCTTAGGTACTGCCTTCCCAAACACAAGTCCAGAGTTTTGGTTGAAGGTACAAGAAAACTACGACCTCGCTAAGGTACGACCCAAAGTTGATACCAGTCATATTCGGGTTTTCTGGAATCCAACAGGCTTAGGTTTACAACCTGCTTAATAGTTGTTCAGCTAAAGATGTGGACTGATATTTTCCAATAATTCATGAAAAACATTTTTTACGCAACAGTCGCCATTCTGCTTTTGTACGGCCCAATAGCCTTTTCGCAAAATGCTACTTTGCAAATCGACCTCAACAAAGAAATTAGCCCCATGCAACCTGCGTGGGCTTGGTTTGGGTACGATGAGCCCAATTATACGTACATGAAAGACGGCAAAAAGCTGCTGTCTGAGATTTCGGCCCTTAGTCCTGTGCCTGTGTATGTACGCGCTCACAACCTACTCACAACGGGCGACGGCACTCCCGCACTCAAGTGGGGTTCTACCAATGCTTACACCGAAGATGCCCAAGGCAATCCTGTCTATGACTGGACAATTGTGGACAAAATCTTTGACACATACGTCGAACGGGGGATGAAACCAATGGCTCAAATCGGATTTATGCCCGAAGCACTTTCAACCAAACCCCAGCCCTATCGCCACCAATGGGCGCCTGGTCAGCATTATACTTCGATTTATACGGGTTGGACGCACCCTCCTAAAGACTACTCAAAATGGGCCGAATTGGTCTATCAATGGGTCAAACATTCGGTAGAAAGGTACGGTAAAAAAGAAGTAGAAAGCTGGTATTGGGAACTGTGGAACGAACCCGATAGCCCGTATTGGGGCGGTACGGTGCAGGAATATTGCAAATTGTACGATTACTCGGTCGATGCCGTTCGGCGCGCATTGCCCACGGCCAAAATCGGCGGCCCGCACGTCACTGGCCCCGCAGGGCGTCGTGGCGGTGATTTTCTGAAAAAATTCTTAAAACACTGTGTTTCTGATACCAATTATGTCACGGGGAAAATTGGCACTCCCCTTGATTTTGTTGCTTTTCACGCCAAGGGTGCCCCTAAACTCGTCAATGGGCACGTTCAAATGAACATGGGAACGCAGCTGCGCGATATTTCAACGGGTTTTCAAATAGTAGCTTCCTTTCCCGAATTAAAACACTTACCCATCGTCATCGGGGAATCTGACCCTGAAGGCTGCGCAGCCTGCGGTATGAAAACTGACCCGCAAAATGCTTACCGCAACGGCACGATGTATTCAAGCTACACAGCCGCGTCGTTTGCCCGAAAATACGCCTTGGCCGACCTCCATCAGGTCAATTTTAAAGGTGCCGTATCGTGGTCGTTTGAATTTGAAGATCAACCGTGGTTTTATGGTTTCCGCGATTTGGCCACCAACGGCGTGGATAAACCCGTGCTAAATGTATTTCGGATGTTTGGTAAAATGAGCGGTAAGCGTGTCGAAGTCAGTGGAAATATGATGTATCCGACCCTCACGGTGCGAGATTCAAGTATTCGAAAAACTACTCCTGACATCGGTGGCTTGGCGGCCAAAGACCACCGTAAAGCCACCGTACTTTTCTGGAATTACCACGACGATGACGTTCCTTCCGCTGCTTCTTCGGTGCAGTTAACGTTTGATCATCTTCCAGCTAAAAAGGTAAAAATCACCCACTATCGCATCGACAGTCAACACAGTAATAGCTATGAAGTATGGAAAAGAATGGGTTCTCCCGCCAACCCTACTTCCGAACAAATAAAAGAGCTTGAGAAAGCGGGGCAGTTAGCGCAGCTCGGCGCACCTCAAACCCAAACCGTTCAAAATAATCAACTCGTAGTCACTACTTCCTTAGAGCGTCAAGGAGTAGGTTTGATAACCTTGGAGTGGTAATGATTAGAGCTATTTTTATGCAGGCTGTACAGTTTTCCACTCTTCCCAAAAATGGCGAATCTTTGAGCGATTTACGGTTTGTTCCGCGTGCCAAAGTTCATAGTTTTTTTGCAAATTCACCCAAAACTGTGGTGTATTGCCAAACGCTTCGGCCAACTTTACTGCCATCTCGGGGCTAATACCCGCTCGTCCATTGACAATAGCTGATAAATTGGCGCGAGCAACCCCTAACCCTTCGGCTACTTCCGTGATGGTTAAATTATGCTCATTAATATAATCCTCACGTAAAATTTCGCCTGGAAGCACTGGTGGTAAATTACGTTTTAACATGATTGTCTCTTTTTAGTGATAATCTAAAAAATCTATGTCGTGTATATCACCCCCCTTCAAATCGAAAAACAATCCGATAGTTGGGGATAACTTTGATAGACCAAAAATCTACCAAATCGCCTGTGAGCTTATGAATACCTGCCCTACTTATTCTTCTCAAAATTCCGCAGGAACTCCTCGCGGTCGGTGATTTTAAAATCAGCCTGCCATTCATATTCTAATCCTCGATGGAGGCCGTGTTGAGCCCCGAAATAGTACATATTTTTCATCGCGGCGATGGTCTGAGCTGAGTTGCCTTTTATTGTTTCAATCACTTGATTAACGGTCGTTTCCAACTCCGCCAAAGGCACTGATTTATTCACTAAACCTATCCGCTCGGCCTCTTTACCCGACACAGGTTGAGCCGTAAACGAGAGCTCCATCGCCTTCATCAAGCCTACTTTTTGTTGGAGGCGTTGGGTCATTCCCCATTTGGGCGCAATTCCCCACTTGGTGTGCGTGTCACCGATTTGGGCCTCGTCGGCAGCATACACTAAGTCAAAGGCAAGCATCAATTCAGTAGCACCCGTGTAACAGTGGCCATTGACTTGGGCAATCGTCACTTGCGGCATGGCTTGCAGCGTCAGGATAAATGCCGCGCCCATTTCCATCACCTCAAAATTAGAAAAGTGTCCCCCTTCGATGCTTTCATTTAGCGCTTTTAGGTCAACTCCTGCCGACCACGCCCGTCCAGCTCCCGTAACGACAAACACCTTAATAGATTCATCCAACGACACTTTTCGCGCCACATCTGCTAATTCGGCGATGAGATTCGGACTCAGTGCATTCAACACCGATGGGCGGTTGAGGGTTACTTTGGCTACGCCTGCTTCTTGCGAAAAGAGAATATCTTGGTAGGTTGTCATATTTTTCTCAATTAATCTTTCTTAAATATCTGCATTTCTAAACGTAAAACGCTCATTTGCTGGCACATTTTTAGCTAGATTATTTACGAAGTAAAACAATTTCGTCGCTTAAAATCGTTTCTAAAATTGGAGAATCAGCCCTCCGAGACATTTTAATCGTAACTTTGCGGCCTCATTTACTCCAAACCTATGAGGTTTGGTAAACCTTATAGGTTTTACATCGAACTGAAAACAAACTTCTTTAATGTATAAAGGAAAAAAAGTAATCATCGTTATGCCCGCTTACAAAGCGTCGCAAACGTTAGAAAAAACCTACCGAGAAATTCCTTTTGACTTGGTAGATGATATTATTTTGGTAGATGATGCCAGCCCCGACAACACCGTAGAAGTAGCCGAACGTTTAGGAATCAAACACGTCATTCGTCACGATAAAAATAAAGGCTACGGCGGCAATCAAAAAACGTGCTACACCAAAGCCCTTGAGCTAGGCGGCGACATCGTCATCATGCTTCATCCTGATTATCAGTACACTCCACTGCTTCTTACGGCGATGATTTCTATCATTGGCAACGGCTTGTATCAAGTGGTATTTGGCTCACGGATTTTAGGGAAAGGAGCGCTTAAAGGAGGAATGCCCATGTACAAATACATTGCCAACCGCATTTTAACGCTTTCGCAAAATATTTTGATGAACCAAAAACTCTCGGAATACCACACGGGCTACCGCGCATTTTCGGGAGAAGTACTCCGTAGCGTTCCGTTCCAAAAATGCGACGACGATTTTGTATTCGACAACGAAATGATCGCCCAAATTTTCTGGAAAGGGTACGAAATCGCGGAAGTCACCTGCCCTACCAAGTATTTTGAAGAGGCCTCCTCCATCAATTTCCAACGAAGCATGAAATACGGCTTTGGCGTTTTGCGCGTATCAAGCCGCTATTTTCTGGCAAAAATTGGGCTTTGGAAATGGAATCTACTAGATTAAAAGACAGAAAAACCACTCTAGCTCGTGCGGTTGTAAGCAACCGCTGACACAGTGAGTGCCTCTGGTTGCTCACAACCAGAGAAAAATGAGTTTACGCAAACCACGTTTTTTCTAAAAAACAAAAAAGGGCAGCTTGGGGCTGTCCTTTTCGTTCACTGTCGACTGTAAAATATAGACTACCAATTGTATTAAGCGTCTTTCCAACCAATCGCGCATCCTACGGCTTTGGTTTGGGTCACTACGACGGGTTTACCCGCCAAAATGTTGTTGACTGCATCTTCCACGTAGCGTTTGGTGACGCCTGCGGGGTCTTGGTAATTATCATCTATGGTTCCAATGTATTGTACCGTGAATTTAGCATTTTCATTTCGTAAAACAAAAACATGCGGCGTACGTGTTGCCCCAAAAGCTTTGGCCACAGCCTGCGTTGCATCTTGTAAATAAGGGAAAGTATAGCCTTTCTCTGTCGCTCGCTTCTTCATATTCTCCATCGACTCATCTTCGTAATCCGAAGCGTCATTAGAATTAATTGCCACGACGGGGAAATTGAGCGCAGCGTATTTTTTATCCAAAGCAATGATGCGCTCTTCGTAGGCTTTAGCAAAAGGACAGTGGTTGCAGGTAAACACCACAATGACCCCTTTTTTGTCTTTGTAATCCGACAAACTTACGGTTCCTCCTTTGGCATTTTGAAGCTTAAACTCAGCTACCGACCCGCCGATTGGATACCCCACAGAAGAAGCCTGCGCGCGTTGCTGTTGGAACAACAACGTCGTTGCGATACTCACTGTCAACGCTGCGAACAATGTCGCCCAAAACTTATTTTTCATGGTCGTTGGTATGTTTGCCATTCTGACGAAATCAAGTTAAAAAGTCACAGAAAATCAGAGAGTTCCTTTTCCAAACGGAGGGCGTCAAGTTTTTGTTCAAAAAACACTTTTTTTCCCTTGGCATTGTTGAATATCAGGGTGGCAGGAATGGCACCTGACCATTCTTTGCTCACCTTCTCAATCCAGCTATTGGCGTCGGGTTCATTGAGCAACCACACTTGCGATGTCAGCTTTCGTTCGGTTACAAAAGGAACAACTCTCGTTGTTAATTCTCTAGCAAAATCCATGCTAATTAAAATCACTTTGAGCTTCTGATTCAGGTATTTTTGCTGGGTTTGTTCAAAATACGGCAACTCTGTCACACAAGGTTTACACCACGTTGCCCAAAAATTCACGATGTAGGTAGTATCGCTTTTTTGGGCTAAAAGACTATCCACTGCCGACCATTTTACTAAAGGCACTTGCTGGGCTCTTCCTACCATTTGCACGCCTACTAACAATATACCTACAATCCAGCCTTGCACCTTCATATACCTACTTGATTTGTAGTTCCATTAAGCTTCTATCAAATGTCTCGATCGGGTTTTGAGAAACCCTCTTCACGATACTCAATACGTCGGGTTGTGAGCAACCCTCCGCACGACAATCTCGGTCGGGTTTTCAGAAACCCGACCCACGACAACGATGCCTAAGTAAATACGTGATTTTTATTCACATTTACAAATACCTTTTTAGTGGGCTTCCAGCCAATTGAGTCCCTTCCCAATTCCCGTTTCCATTTTTACGGGCAATGGAATGGCATTGACCATCAACTCATTTACGTGGTGGCTCAACAATTCGATTTCGTCACGGTGTGCATCGAAAACCAATTCGTCATGTACCTGCAAAAGCATCCGCGATTGTAACTTTTCACGCTTCATAAAGTCGTGGATGTTAATCATCGCTATCTTAATCATATCCGCCGCAGAGCCTTGAATAGGCGCATTGATGGCGTTTCGTTCGGCAAAACCGCGCGTCGTTTGGTTTTGTGAATCAATATCGGCCAAATAACGCCGACGTCCCAAAATTGTTTCAACGTACTTTTGTTCACGGGCTTTGTTAATCACCATGTCCATGTAGCTTTTTACGGCAGGAAATTCTTGGAAATATGCTTTAATGATTTCACTTGCCTCTCCCCGCGCAATCCCCAGGCGCTGGGCTAAACCAAAGGCCGAAATACCATAAATGATACCAAAATTGACCATTTTAGCTTTTCGACGCATGTCCGACGTTACTTCTTCGAGGGCTACGTTAAATACTTTACTGGCCGTACTGGCGTGAATATCAATGCCTTTATTAAAAGCTTCTAGCATGGTAGCATCTTGACTGAAAGCGGCCATGATGCGAAGTTCGATTTGTGAGTAGTCCGCCGACAAAATCACGTAATCTTCACTTCTAGGGATAAACGCTTTCCGAATCTCGCGCCCACGCGGCGTACGAATCGGAATGTTTTGCAAGTTAGGATTGGTACTGCTCAAACGTCCCGTAGCAGCCACTGCCTGATTGAACGAGGTATGAATTCGACCCGTCGAAGGGTTGATAAGCTGTGGCAACGCATCCACGTAGGTCGATTTTAGTTTCTGCAACTCGCGGTAATCCAAAATCTTACGCGCGATTTCATGTTCCGATTCCAAATCCGACAAAATATCTTCTCCCGTAGCGTACTGTCCCGTTGCTGTTTTCTTGGGGTTTTTGACCAACTTCATTTTTTCAAACAAAATCACCCCTAGTTGCTTTGGAGATCCAATATTAAACTCCTCGCCTGCCAATCCAAAAATCTCTTGTTCCACTTGCTTCATGTCGATTTCCAACACCCCCGACATTTCGGATAAAACGTTGGTATCAACCTTTATTCCCTCACGTTCCATGGCTGCTAAAACGGGCACCAACGGCACTTCTACGCCTTTGAAGAGTTTCTCAGCTTGATTCTCAACCAAAAGAGGTTGCAGTTTGTGCTTGAGTTGAAGCGTAATATCGGCATCTTCGGCAGCGTATTCCACCACTTTCTCGATGGCTACGTCGCGCATGGTCAATTGTTTAGGGCCTTTTTTACCAATAAGCGCCTCAATCGCCACGGGTTCGTAATTGAGATAGGCATTGGCCAACGCATCCATGTTATGGCGCTTGTCGGGCTCAATAAGGTAATGCGCCAACATGGTGTCATACAATGGCCCACGCACCTCTACTCCGTAATTTTGCAGAATTAACATATCGTATTTGAGGTTCTGCGCTATCTTTTCAATCTTATCGTTTTCAAGCACTTCCCGAAATTCTTCCACAATAGCTTGCGCTTCAGTACGGTCGGCTGGTACAGGTACATAAAACGCCTCTCCTTCTCGATAAGCAAACGCCAACCCTACCAATTCGGCATCAACGGCGTCCACAGAGGTGGTTTCAGTATCAAAACAGAAAGATTCTTGCAAACTCAAATAATACGCCAACGATTGACGAAGCTCGGGGGTATTCACCAAATGATATCGGTGAGCCGTGGTAGCCACAGTGCGGCGCTCATTGCTCGTTTCTAGCGGAGTGGGTGTGCCAGTCGAAGCAGACTCAGTTGGCTTACTCACAGAAGGTGCTGCCGTTGGCGCTTCACCAAACAGGTTCAATTGTCCCGTTTTATTGGCGGCGGGAATAGCCACGGGGGCTTCGGTTTCCCCCAAAAGACGTTTTTTTAGGGTTTTAAACTCCAATTCATCCAACAACGACGAAAGTAGCTCACGGTTAGGCTCGCACATGCGCAAATCTTCTTCTTCAAAGGCAATCGGCACGTTAATATCAATCGTCGCCAATTGTTTCGACAACACCGCTAAGTCTTTGCCTTCAATGACTTTCTCTTTGAGTTTTCCCGCGAGCTTATCAGCATTAACGATTAGGTTTTCCACCGACCCAAACTCTGCGACGAGTTTTTGCGCCGTTTTTTCTCCAACCCCAGGAATCCCAGGAATGTTATCGGAAGCATCTCCTTGCAGTCCCAACATATCCACGACCTGACTAATATCGCTGATTCCCCACCGCTCGCACACCTCTTTCGGCCCCATAATCTCCACTCCTTTGCCCGATATGGCTGGTTTGTAAAGATATACGTGCTCTTCCACCAACTGCCCATAATCTTTGTCGGGCGTCATCATAAAAACCTCAAACCCTTCGCGGGCGGCTTTTTTGGCAAGCGTTCCTACGACGTCATCGGCTTCATAGCCTTCCATTTCCAAGATAGGAATACACATTGCTTTGAGCAACTCTTTGATGTACGGAACCGCCGTTGTAATGTCTTCGGGTTGCTCTTGGCGCTGTGCTTTGTACGCCTCAAACTGCACATGTCGAAAAGTCGGCTTTGGTGTATCAAAAGCCACCCCAAGGTGGGTCGGTTTTTCGTCTTTTAACACTTCTAACAAGGTATTGGCAAAACCAAAAATCGCACTGGTATTTAACCCTTTAGAAGAAATTCGAGGATTTTTAACAAACGCAAAGTGAGCACGGTAAATCAGGGCAAAAGCGTCTAAGAGAAATAATTTTTTTTCGGGTTTCATGGGGTGTTTGAATGTATATTAGCTACAAATAACGCAAAGTTTGGAGAGATTTTTGAAGTTTGTAAACTACCTTTTGCCTTTGTTCGTTACTTTAGGTGTTTTTTAAGATAAAATAAGCAAATGGAAAATCCCATACAAAACGACCGTTGGACAGTTCGTTTACCCATTTTATTGAGTGTTACCCTTGCCGCAGGCATGTTGTTAGGTGCTACTTTTTTTGGTGGCAGCAAAGGAATCGCTGATGTAGCCCGAGGACATACCAAGTTCAAGGAAGTATTACAACTCATTGATAATAACTACGTTGACACCGTCAACACCGACGAGTTGGTGGATTATTCCATCACCAAAATGCTCGAAAAACTCGACCCGCACACTTACTATTTTAACCCCAAAGATGCCGTAGCGGCACGCTCACAACTCGAAAGTGGTTTTGATGGCATCGGTATTGAGTTCAACCTTTACAAAGATACCGTTTACGTAGTCACGCCGCTGGTAGGTGGCCCTTCGGAAGCCGCTGGTATTCAGAGCGGGGACAAAATTTTAAAGGTAAATAGTGACATTTTTACGGGTAAAAAAGTGGACAATGCCTTTATTTTTTCTAAACTGCGTGGGCCACGAGGTAGCGAGGTTAAAATCGAAATTTTGCGCCGTGGTGTACCCAAACCCCTATCGTTCTTACTTCGCCGCGACCGCATTCCTACCTTCTCGGTCGATGCCGCTTATATGATGGACAAAGAAGTGGGCTACGTCAAAGTTACTCGTTTCTCCGAATCGACCTACGATGAGTTTAAAAACGCCGTGAGTTCGCTTAAAACCCAAGGCATGAAAAAACTCATGCTCGACCTCCGTGGCAACCCTGGCGGATACATGGACCGCGCAACTAACATGGTGGACGAACTGTTGGCGGGCGATAAATTAATTGTTTATACCGACGGAAAAGACGACCGCTACGACCGCCAAACCCGCGCCAAAAATGCGGGAATGTTTGAAAACGGCAGTGTGGTGGTACTCATCGACGAAAGCAGCGCTTCGGCCTCCGAAATTGTCGCGGGTGCACTCCAAGACCATGACCGCGCGCTCATCGTCGGACGCCGTTCGTTTGGAAAAGGCTTGGTGCAAATGCCCGTCAACCTTTCAGACGGCTCCGAACTGCGTCTAACCATTTCGCGCTATTACACGCCAAGCGGCCGTAGTATTCAGAAACCGTACAAAATGGGTGATTTGGAAGGTTATGAAAAAGACATCAAAAATCGCTTCGAACACGGCGAGTTGTTTGTTTCTGACAGCATCAAAAATAACCCTAAGCTTCAGTATCGTACCGACGCAGGACGCGTTGTGTACGGTGGCGGGGGCATTACACCCGACGTATTTGTACCACGCGATACCAGCATGATGTCGCCGTATTTGTACGAGTTGTTCGCCAAAAATACCGTACGGGATTATGCCCTCAACTACGTCAACCAAAACCGCAAACAGTTTGAAAAACAAACATTTGCAGAGTTTTTGAAAAGCTATAATGTCACCGATGCCGATTTGAACGGTGTGGTTAAAAATGCTACCGCCGACAACATTAAGTTCAACGAAAAAGAGTTCAGCCGTTCTAAGCCTTACATTCGTACCTACCTCAAGGCGTTGATAGCGCGCTATGCTTACCAAAAACGTGATAAAGGGGGCCTCAACAACGAGTTCTACCAAGTCATGTCCAACACCGACGAAGGCATTCGCAAAGCGGCAACGCTTTTTGACGAAGCCGAAAAATTGGCCAAAGGAAACGTAAGCCTAAAAGACGCGAAAAAATAATGACGCCCAAATCAGTCGCAAGCTCACAGGTAACCATTACGGAGTTAATGATTCCTTCGTACGCCAATTTTGGAGGTAAAATTCACGGGGGAATCTTGCTTTCGCTCATGGACAAAGTCGCCTACGCTTGTGCGTCTAAGCACGCAGGTACGTACGTGGTGACGGTGTCAGTGGACGGCGTCAATTTTCTTCAACCTATTGAGGTGGGAGAACTCGTTTCGTTACATGCTTCGGTCAATTACGTGGGGCGAAGTTCGATGGTGATTGGCATTCGGGTCATTGCTGAAAATGTCCGCTCAGGTACCCAAAAACACACCAATACCTCGTATTTTACAATGGTTGCCAAAGACGACAATGGCAAACCTACCGAAGTTCCGCCGCTGTTGCTGGACTCCAAAGAAGACATTCGACGGTTTTTGGAAGCCATCAAGCGGCGTGAATTAAAAAACCTTTACGCCGACGAGTTCGACAACGAGAAAACGCGCTTGAGTGTGGAAGAAAACCTTCATTTGTTGGAAAAAGAACGTTGTGTAATCGCCCAAAGGTAAATCGACATTGTGTATCTTTGCGCACTTAAAAATCAGAAAAAACTATGTTTGGAGATATGATGGGAATGCTTGGAAAAGTAAAGGAGTTCCAAGCCAAAATGAAAGAAGCCCAAGAAAGTCTTGGCCAATTGAGCGAGTCGGCAGAAGCTGGTGCGGGCATGGTGAAGGTCACCATAAACGGCCGCAAACAAGTCACTAGCTTGACCATTGACCCCGATTTGATGAAACCTGAAGACGCCGAAGTCGTGCAAGACCTTATCATTGCGGCGGTGAATCGGGCGATGGAGAACATCGAAGAAAAAATCAAAACTCGAATCCAAGAATCAACCGAAGGCGTTTTGCCCAACATTCCTGGGTTGGACTTGAGTAAATTCATGAAATAATAGGCAATGGATAAAGTCGCCATTGTCATTTTGAATTACAACGGGAGAAACTTTCTAGAAAAGTTTCTCCCGTCTGTTATTGCACATTCGGAATCCTATCCGATTTACGTAGCCGACAGTGCCTCCAAAGACGATTCTGTGGCTTGGACGCGCGCCCACTACCCTACGGTTCGTTTGATTGAGCTTGCTCAAAACCGAGGATACGCGGGCGGCTATAACGCTGCTTTGGGGCAAATTGAGGCCGAATATTACGTTTTACTCAATTCTGACGTCGAAGTTACCGCCAATTGGCTTGCTCCGATGGTGCAGTTTTTAGACACCCACCCCCATGTTGGCGCTTGCCAGCCAAAATTACTGGCATACCACGATAAAACGCAGTTTGAATACGCAGGAGCCGCGGGTGGATTTATGGATTGGCTAGGTTTTCCTTATTGCCGTGGGCGGATGTTTGACCATTGCGAAACCGATAAAGGCCAGTACGATACCCCAATGCCCATTTTTTGGGCATCGGGGGCATGTTTGTTTATTCGGGGGCATTTATTCCACGAACTTGGCGGCTTTGACGAGGATTTTTTTGCCCACATGGAAGAAATCGACCTTTGCTGGCGCTTACACACGGGCGGTCACGAAATTTATTGCCTTCCTCAATCGACGGTCTATCACGTAGGTGGCGGCACTTTACCGCCCTCCAACCCCTTCAAAACCTACCTTAACTACCGCAATAGCCTTGCGATGCTCTACAAAAATTTGCCTTCTAAAAATCGTTTAGGCATTATTTTTTGGAGATTAGTTGTGGACGGAATTTCGGCGGTTAGGTTTATACCAAAAGGTGAGTGGGCAAACATTTGGGCTATCATTCGGGCTCATTTTGCATTTTATGGGTGGATTGGCAGCAATTTATCGCAGAAACGCGAAAAAATTATTCGAGAAATCGGGCAACCAAAAGAGGCTCCTTCCCTGCCTATTGCGCCCAAGAGTGTGATTTGGGGCTATTTTGTCAAAGGTCAGAAAACCTATGACTCATTTTCAAGACCTTAATCAAAAAAATTACTTGTTTTATATTCTGTCAAAAAGCCGATAAAATCCTTTAATTTTGCGGCTTATAAAACTTTAGTCACTCTGCGAAAGCAAACAATATGGCATTATTTGATTTTTTAACGAGCGAGATTGCAATTGACTTAGGAACGGCCAATACCCTCATTATCCATAAGGATAAAATTGTGGTGGATGAGCCTTCCATCATTGCTTTGGACAAGAACAACGGGAAGGTGCTGGCGATTGGTCACAAAGCGATGCAGATGCACGAAAAAACCAACGAAAATATAAAAACCATCCGCCCGCTAAAAGACGGTGTAATTGCCGACTTTACCGCCGCGGAATTGATGATTAGAGGGATGATTAAGATGATTGCTCCAAACAATCGCTTTTTTACGCCTTCGCATCGAATGGTTATTTGTATTCCTTCGGGTATCACCGAAGTAGAAAAACGGGCCGTAAAAGACTCAGCCGAGCACGCAGGTGCCAAAGAAGTATATATGGTGCATGAACCTATTGCTGCTTCTATTGGTATCGGTATCGACATCACTCAACCCAACGGTACCATGATTGTCGATATTGGTGGTGGAACGACCGAAATCGCCGTCATCGCCCTTTCGGGTATCGTATGCGAGCAGTCGATTCGCATTGCGGGCGACGTTTTCACCAAAGATATTGTGGATTACATGCGCCGCGAGCACAACCTTCTCATCGGAGAACGTTCGGCAGAGCAAATCAAAATTGAGGTTGGTTCAGCTTTGCCAGAATTAGACAGCCCTCCAGCTGACTTCGAGATTCGTGGACGTGACCTTATGACGGGTATTCCAAAAGAAATCAAAGTAACCTACAGCGAGATTGCCTACGCGCTTGATAAGTCGATTTCTAAAATCGAAGAAGCGGTGATGAAGGCCCTCGAAATTTCGCCCCCAGAACTTTCTGCCGATATTTACACCAACGGTATTCACCTCACGGGGGGTGGTGCGTTATTGCACGGTTTGGACAAACGCCTTGCGGCCAAAACCAAACTTCCTATTCACGTTGCCGATGACCCACTCAAGGCCGTTGTAAAAGGCACAGGCGAAATCCTGAAAAATTTAGAATTGTATAAATCGGTATTGATTCAGTAATTAGAGTCAAATAGTTAATAGTCAACGGTCGATAGTCGATGGTTAATAGTAAGCCTACTGTGGACTATCGACCATCGACTGTGGACTATCGACCATCGACTGTGGACTAAAAAAATGCTCCAACTATTTGAGTTTATTGGGCGTAACCGCAATTTTATCCTCTTTGTTTTGTTAGAGGTGTTCAGTTTTTGGTTGCTTGTCAATAACAACAACTACTGGAGTGTAGAGTACTTTAATACGGCTAATACCCTGAGTGCCAAGAGCCTTGAATTGTCTAACGCAGCGCGCGAATACACCAACTTACGGAATGTAAACGCGGCCTTGGCCGAAGAAAATCGCCGCCTCAACGAGCTGATTACCAGGCTCCAACAGCAAAAACCCGCCAATGCCCCCGTAGGCTATCAAGCAGACTCTGCCTTTGCCAATCGGTATAAATTTGTGACGATTGCCAAAGTAATTGAAAACAGTACGCACCGAGCTGACAATTACTTGACCATCGACAAAGGCTATGCTGACGGCATCAAAGAAGGCATGGGGGTGGTATCAGCGACGGGCGTAGTGGGTAAGGTCAAAATTTGCAACAAAAATTTCTCTGTCATCACCTCCATTCTGCACTCGCAGTTTATGGTTTCTACCAAGCTACTCCGCAGTGGTGACCAAGGAACGGCCAAGTGGGAAAACAATACCACGCCTTCCCTCATTCAGCTGAAGGACATTTCTCGTTATACCACCATCATGAAGGGCGATACAGCCGTCACTTCTGACCAAAACGTCGTTTTTCCACCTGGAATCGCCGTTGGTATTGTAAAATCGTTTCGTGTAGCGCCTGACCAAGCATTTTTTGACATCGACCTCAAACTTTCTACCGACTTTTCGAAAATTTCGTACGTGTATTTGGTAGAAAACAAATTATTGGAACAACAACAGTCGCTTCAAGAAAGCCTCACTCCAAAACGCAAATGAACCCAACCGAAATCATTCGCACTGTCGTCAGATGGCTCGTGTACGTGTTGCTCCACATTTTTGTCGCACGTCACTTGGTGTTGTTCGACTATGCGTTCTGTTTTATTTACGTAGGCGCCATTTTATTCTTACCGATTGAAATCAACCTCACGGCGTTATTGTTCATTGGTTTTTTTACGGGTGTTATTATCGACACTTTCGACAACACCCTGGGACTTCATACCTCGGCCTCTGTGCTAATTGCCTACCTTCGTCCTATCATTATTAAATATCAGCTTGGGCAAAAGCTTACGGAAGGCCGCCTTCAGCTATCCATTAAAGAGTTGGGCTTCCCCACTTTCTTGTCGTACATCCTAATGCTGATTTCCATTCACCACATGGTGTTGTTTTTGGTTGAAGCAGGTAGCCTCCGTTTATTCCCATATACTTTCTTAAAAATCGTGTGCAGCCTTGTGTTTACAACAATGACGATTATCTTAACGCGCCTTTTTTCTCGTTAACCTTCGCTTATTTTTCACTGACATTTTGTCCCACTTTTCATTTTCCAAAACCATTGGAATAGTTTTTGACGTATATTAGTACGAACTAATCTGGGAACATTTATCAACAATTAATCACAAAAAAATAACCTTTCATGGATTGTTTTTGTTGATTGAAGAGAGATGATTTGCGGAGAAGGGTGATGGTTTGTTAAAATTCGTAAATTTACGGCAGCCATGTCAGTCATTATGTCAGAAGAAATCGAAGAAATACCTTTAGCCGCCTCCGAAACGTCGTACAGCGACACTGAGCGCAACGACATCTTCAACCGCGAGTTTATGCCCCACATAAACTCCATGTACAACTTTGCCTTTAGGCTAACCATGGACGAGGACGATGCCAACGACCTTGTCCAAGATACCTATTTAAAAGCTTTCCGTTTTATTTCTTCCTTCGAGCGGGGAACTAATGCCAAAGCGTGGTTGTTCAGAATCCTGAAAAACAGTTTTATCAACGACTACCGTAAGCGTAGTAAGGAACCTTCTAAAGTCGATTACCAAGAAGTAGAGACTACCTACAACTCGGAAGAAGCCGCAGAAGTTGACCATACGACCGACTTGCGCGTCGAGACTGTCCAAGACATGATTGGCGACGAAGTGGCTACGGCCCTCAATTCGTTGCCCGTCGATTTTCGTACGGTTATTATCCTTTGTGACATCGAAGGGTTTACCTACGAAGAGATGGCTAAGATTCTGGATATTCCAATTGGTACAGTTCGTTCTCGTCTGCACCGTGCTCGGAATCTCCTCAAAGACAAACTCAGGACGTATGCCGCTTCAATGGGCTACGATACTGACGAAGATTAGCAATCATAATCACCCTTTTCTTGCGGGCTAACGCGTAGAAAAAACCACCAAAAGCAGACACCTAAAATGTTTGCTCATAAACATTTGTGTTGTTGGTGAACGATTTGCTTGGTTAAATTGGTTTAGTTTGAATAACAGGGAGATTAGAAAATAAAAAGTCGTTTACACTGCCCAACAGGAAGCTCAGAAGTATTCGTGAACTTTTTCTTTGAAGAATTCCTTTTTATAATAAATAACAAAAAAAACAGAAAGATTCAAAGAATTCATTGAACCTTTACAATAGTATTGGATATGCAATCGTCACCTTCTGCCACAGAGAACACGAAGTATCAGAAAGAGTACTGCGAGCACCACGCAGAGTGTCTGAAAAAGATTCAGGCGGTCTTAGATGGAGGAGCAACCGAAGACGAGAAGGATCACTTCCGACAGAACATGGACCACTGCTTGCATTGCATCAAAATGTATCACCTCGAAAAGTGCGTCAAAGAATCTCTTCAATCGAAAATTGATAAACGCCTTTGCCCCGACAATCTGGTCGCTACAATCAAAGCCAAACTCAATATATAATACGCTTTGGAAGGAAAACTCATCATCTTCTCCGCCCCGTCTGGTTCTGGTAAAACCACTATCGTTAGACACCTTCTTACTAAGTACAACAACTTAGGCTTTTCTATTTCGGCCTGCACCCGCGACCGCCGTGGCCGCAACGAAGTAGATGGCAAAGATTATTACTTTCTTACGCCCGACGATTTTAAGAAAAGAATTGACAACAACGAGTTTGTTGAATGGGAAGAAGTATATCCTGGAGGCTACTACGGTACGTTAAAATCAGAAATCGAACGCTTGTGGGCCAGCGGCAAACACGTCGTTTTTGACGTTGACGTAAAAGGTGGGCTCAAGCTAAAAGAGTATTTTCAAGAACGCGCTTTAGCTATTTTTGTTAAAGCTCCGAGTGAGGAAGCCATCAAAGAGCGACTCATGTCACGCGGGACGGAAACCGAAGACAGCTTGTCTAAACGACTCTTCAAGGTAAAATTTGAAATGTCATTCCAAGATAAATTTGACGTTATTTTGGTGAACGATGACTTAGAATCAGCCCTTGTCAAAGCCGAAGAATTGGTCGAAGACTTTACGAAGTAGTTTTTACACAAACTACCAAGCACTATAAACAACCCTGCGGAGCGCCTTACTACATCTAAGGCGCTCTTCTTCTTTTTATCCCTATCGTAGTCTTATGTTTACCCAAAAGGTCTTATTGCTTACGCCACCTTTTACTCAGCTGAATACTCCCTATCCTGCTACAGCCTACATTAAGGGGTTTCTCAATACATTAGGGGTGGACTCTCATCAAGCAGACTTAGGAATAGAGGTCATTTTGAAATTGTTTTCGGCCCAAGGGTTAACCCAACTCTTCGATGCCCTCGAAAAAGCCGACCATGACATAGAGCTTACCGAAAACGCGTTTCGCATCTATCACCTTCGCGACGAATACATCGCGACCATTGAACCCGTTATTTCGTTCTTACAAAATAAAAACCCTACCCTCGCCCACAGCATCTGCGACCGTGCTTATTTGCCTGAAGCTTCCCGCTTCAAAGATGTGGAAGACCTCGATTGGGCATTTGGGACCATGGGTACGCAGGATAAAGCCCGCCATTTGGCGACTCTCTACTTGGAAGATTTGGGCGATTTTCTGCAAGAGGCCATTGACCCCCATTTTGGATTTAGCCGCTACGCCGAACGCTTAGGACGAACGGCCACGCATTTTGACGAACTCCTGGCCGAACTACAAAAGCCTGATACGCTTATTACGGTTTTTCTGAATGAGTTGTTGGAACAAAAAATGTGTTTATTCCAACCCACAGTCGTTTGTTTGAGTGTGCCGTTTCCTGGCAATTTGTTTGGGGCATTAAAGTGCGGTCAATACCTCAAAAAACACTACCCAAAAGTCAAAATCGTGATGGGCGGTGGCTTTTGTAACACCGAATTACGCTCGCTTTCTGACCCACGCGTATTTGATTACCTCGATTTTGTGTGCCTTGACGACGGCGAAACCCCTTTACGCACCTTGCTCGAATACGTAGAAGAAAAGCGCTCTTTGTTTTCACTCAAACGCACTTTTGCTCGTACCGACAACCAAGTCGTTTATTATAACGGTGCTTCCGAAAAAGACGTAGCGCAACGAGACACTGGAACGCCCGATTATTCCGACTTATTTTTACTGGACTACCTATCAGTCATCGAAATCGTCAATCCAATGCACCGCCTTTGGAGCGACGGGCGCTGGAACAAACTGACCCTCGCCCACGGTTGCTACTGGGGAAAATGTTCTTTCTGTGACATTTCGTTGGATTATATCAAAAACTATGAACCCCTCACGGCGGCGTTGATTTGCGACCGAATCGAGGAGATTATTGCCAAAACCCAGCAAAATGGCTTTCATTTTGTGGACGAAGCCGCGCCGCCCGCTTTGCTTCGCGACGTAGCGATTGAAATCATTCGCCGCAAGCTAACCGTGGTTTGGTGGACCAATATCCGTTTTGAAAAAAACTTCACCCACGATTTATCTTTATTACTCAAAGCCTCGGGCTGCATTGCCATGTCAGGCGGCTTAGAAGTCGCTTCTGACCGCTTGTTGGCGATGATGAAAAAGGGCGTAACCGTAGGACAAGTGGCACGCGTAGCCGATGGATTTACCCAAGCTGGCATCATGGTTCACGCTTATTTGATGTACGGTTTCCCGACACAAACGGCCCAAGAAACCATCGATTCGCTCGAAATGGTGCGGCAATTATTTGAAAACGGCGTTCTCCAATCGGGTTTTTGGCACCGTTTTGCCATGACCTCGCACAGCCCCGTGGGTTTGGCACCCGATGCTTTCGACGTGCAACGCATTGGACCTAGCTTCGGAGGTTTTGCCGACAATGATCTGTACCACGACGACCCCAAAGGTGCCAACCACGATTTGTATAGCGAAGGGCTTCGTAAGTCTCTCTTTAACTACATGCACGGAGTAGGTTTTGATATTCCTCTTTCGAAATGGTTTGGTTCAAAAGTACCTACGACGACGATTCCATCGAATTACATCCAACGGCAAATGGCGCAAAACGAAGATAGCGTTCGTAAAAATGCGTTTGTGGCTTGGCTCGGGAAACTACCTACCATCGATTATTTTGAGGTAAAGCAAGGAAAAAAAGTCGTCGAACTGGCGGAATTACATTTCTTCGACAAAAAACACGATTGGAGTATTCAAGTCACCGCCCAACAGGCGCTTTTTTTGGAGGAGTTGTTTCCTAAAATCGCGATTCACCTTTTTGAACAACCACTTGCTTACCAACAATTACAAACGGAGTTTGAAACTGCTCAACTGGGAAGTTTTTCGACATTTTCAAAGACGCCGACTTGGAAGAAACTCCGTGAGAATGGATTGCTCATTTTATAAAAGAGAGGGGGCGTCGGAGACGCTGGGCCGTGTTTCGCCCCGATGAGACATCGGGGCGAGCGCGACGAGCGCGAGCAGTTAGGCTAAATTTAGCCCTACTACGAGGCCCCACATGAGTAAGAAACTGATAATCAAAGAGACATTGACCAGTACGCCCGCGATTCGAGAATCGTAATTGAGTTCGTCGGCAAAAGGAAGAATCGTCATTCCAATTGGTAGAATTACACAGACAATCAGCACATTGCGAAACATAGAAGGCTCAGAAACAAACGTGTAAAGCAACACAACCGCCAATAGCCCACAGCCATACCGAATAGCCAGAACCTTTGCCACCGCCCACACTTGGCTCTTTTCGAGGGCAAAACTCATGTAAATCCCCATCAGCAAAAGCACCAACGGCTTGTTGGCTTTGGCCAGTACATCCAAAAAATCGTAGGCAACGGTCGGGAGTTCGATGTCGAGGGCGTTGATAGTTAGGCCAATAAACATGGCTTGCAGCGGCGGAAGTTGGAGTACTTTTCGCAGCACTTTTTTAAATTCTACCGACGCTCCTTCTTCCTTGACGGCAAAGTAACTTCCCACCGAATAGACCAATCCGAAAGTGATGATGGTGTTACCAATGTCAAACATCGCCACGTAAACCAACCCTTCTCTTCCCCAAATTCCTTCAATAATTGGAAAGGCAAACAAACCCACATTGAGCCCCCCGCAAGCCATCGTCAGCATTCCTCTTATGCGGTCGGGATATTTGGCAAACCAAAACCAACCAATCAGGGTCATTATCGACCCCAAAGCAATGCAAAGCAAAGGGCTAAAAAACAAGGCGGGTTTAAAATCAATGCGAATCGTGCTGACAATCATCAACGCAGGGAACGTCGTGTGCATCAAAAACTTAGAGATTGATTTCCCGTCTTTTTCGGTCACAAAATCAAATTTTTTAATCAAAAAACCCATGGTAGCAATGCCAAGGGTAATGAGAAAAACACTGTTGGTCTGATTCATCGGAGGTGAGTTGAAGAGAGAATGCGAATCACTACGAATGCAAAACTACAAAAGTGCGTTGGAAGGACGACCAAAAACTTTGAAAAGTCTAATTTTTAGGCCAATATTTTATGCGTACTTTTTATTGAGATAAAGCGTCAAAAAATGGCCTTTTCTTGCCTGATTACAATCTATTTTTTGTTAAGTACAATTTTGCAAACGTTATCGGTAACGATTGCGTAAAAATATCGGCGCAAATCGTTGATTTACTCCATAATTAAAAATAAACTCAATCCTACCAAACTACAACCTTGGTAGTCAAAGCCAACACATTCATAGCTAAAAAATACAATTTTGAACTCATCTATTCATCCTGCATTCGAGAAAGCCTTGGTGGCCGACGGTGACATCCCTTGGGAAAAAGTTGACGATAAAATCCAACGTAAAATCATGTCCTTCTCCAACGAATTAATGTTGGTCAAAGTAGCCTTTTTACAGGGAGGAATAGGTACTATGCACAAGCATCCTCATTTGCAAATCAGCTACGTAGCCAGTGGGGCTTTTGAAGTGACGATTGGAGACGAGCGTCGTTTGCTCCAAGCGGGAGATGTCTATTTTGTACCTTCCAATGTATTGCATGGTGCGGTATGTCACGAAGAAGGTGTACTCATCGACGTATTTAATCCGCTCCGCGAAGATTTTTTGTAGCCTAAGGTACAGGAAAGCATTACCACAAACAGTCATTACTTTTAGCCTCCATTTTTTAACTATCAATATGAAACGCGTTCTTCTACATCTCATCGTAGGTATATTGGTGGCCTGCACAGCTACCGCCCAAAAAGCGCCCTATTCGGTACGCATGGCTGAGTCCTTTATGACTTGGCACAAAGACTCCATCATGGTCAAAGAAAACAAACCTGCCAGCTGGGACTATGAGCAGGGGCTCATGTACAAAGCCATTGAAAAAGTATGGGTACGTACAGGTAATGGTAAATACTACGAGTACGTACGCCGCGATATCGATCGCTACATCCAAAAAGACGGCAGCATCCGTACCTACAAATACGATGATTTTAACCTTGATAATATCCCAACGGGTCGTGCTTTATTGACCTTGTACCAACAAACACAACCCGACAAAGACAAGTACCGCAAAGCCGCCGATTTGCTTTGGAAACAGATTGAAAACCAACCCCAAACCAAAGAAGGTGGATTTTGGCACAAAAAACGTTACCCGTATCAAATGTGGCTCGACGGCCTCTTCATGGCCGAGCCTTTTGCTGCTGAGTACAGCCTTATTTTTAACCATCCTGAGCATTTTGACCACATTGCGAAGCAGTTTGAACTTATCGAAAAATACGCAGTTGATGAAAAAACAGGTTTGGTTTATCACGCCTACGACGAAAGTAAAGAGCAGAAATGGGCAGACCCAAAAACGGGCCTTTCACCTCACTTTTGGAGCAGAGCCATCGGCTGGTATGCTATGGCTTTGGTCGATGTCTTAGATTACTTCCCCGCTAATCATCCTCAGCGGGCCAACCTCATCAAGTACCTTCAACGCCTTGCTCCTGCATTGGTGAAATACCAAGACGCCAAGTCGGGCGTGTGGTATCAAATGGCTACGCAGGGAACGCGCAAAGGCAATTATTTTGAAGCTTCGGCTTCGTGTATGTTTGTATATGCCCTTGCCAAAGGCGTGCGCATGGGCTATTTGCCTACTAGCTACCTTGCCTCGGCAAAAAAAGGATACGCAGGTATCTTGAAAGAGTTTGTGGAAGAAGAAGCCAATGGCACCCTCAGTCTCAACAAAACGGTGAGTGTAGGCGGCTTGGGAGGCTCTCCTTACCGCGATGGTAGCTATGAATACTACTTGAGCGAGCCCATCCGTAAAAACGACCTCAAAGGCGTAGGGCCGTTTATTTTTGCCAGCGTAGAAATGGAAATTGCCGCAGAAAACAGCCTAGGGAAAGGCAAAGTGGTGTCCGCGGATTATTATTTTAACCGTGAGTTTAGAAAAGACCACAACGGAAATCAAGAACAATTCCACTACACATGGGAAGACCGTCAGCATCCAGGCTTCTGGTTCTGGGGAACGATTTTCCGTGATTTTGGGGCTAAGACAACAAGTCTCCAAGCCGCTCCAACCGCTGCTAACCTCAAAAATGTCGATGTGTATATCATCGTTGACCCTGACACCAAGAAAGAAACGGCTGCCCCAAATTTTGTTCAAGATGCCGACATCAAAGCCATTAGTGCTTGGGTAAAAGCAGGCGGAACGCTTGTGCTGATGTCTAATGACACATCCAACTGCGAACACCTTCACTTCAACCGTTTGGCCAAAGAATTTGGGCTCCAGTTTTTGCCCAAAAACGTCAACATGGTACAAGGACAACAGTGGGAACAGGGACGCGTGGACATTCCTGTGGGGAATGCGGTGTTCAAAAACACCAAAGCCGTTTACATCAAAGAATTATCTCCGTTGGAAGTAACAGCTCCCGCTCAAGCACTCGTCACGCAAAAAGGTGATGTCATTATGGCCGTGTCGAAAGTCGGTAAAGGGACGGTTTTTGCCGTGGGTGACCCTTGGCTTTACAACGAATATACCGACGGTCGCCGCATTCCGATGACATACGAAAATTTTTCGGCCGCCAAAGACTTAGCATCGTGGTTATTGAACCCCAAAAAATAAAAAATGAGCTATCTATCTATAAACACATTACCTCAACTACACCAATCCCCCCATTTGGTGGTACCTGAGGCATCGTTATTCGACCTTCCAGAAAAAGTTTTACAATTTGGAACGGGGGTATTGCTGAGAGGCTTACCCGATTATTTGATTGATAAAGCCAACCGCCAAGGAGTTTTCAACGGACGCATTGTGGTGGTAAAATCAACTGACTCAGGTGATTCGGCTGCTTTCGACGAGCAAGATGGTTTATATACGCTTTGTGTGCGCGGAATCGAAAACAATGAACTCGTCGAAGAAAACATCATCTGCTCGGCAATCAGCCGCGTGCTTTCGGCCAAGTCGCAGTGGGAGACCATTCTTGCATGCGCAAAAAATCCTGAGCTGCAGATTATTCTTTCCAATACCACCGAGGTAGGCATCCAACTCGTTCAAGACGATATTTCGGCCACACCTCCTACTTCATTTCCTGGCAAATTGCTGGCGTTTCTTTACGCTCGTTTCAAAGCGTTTGGGGGAAGCCAAGAATCAGGTTTGGTGATTGTTCCAACCGAATTGATTCCCGATAACGGAACCAAATTGGAGTCGATTGTGATTGAACTAGCCCACCGCAACGGCCTAGAATCGGCCTTTTTTGACTGGCTCGAAAACGCCAATCAGTTCTGTAATTCGCTCGTTGATCGCATTGTTCCTGGAAAACCCGACGCCAACACTTGCCAAGCGTTGTACGATGAACTAGGCTACGAAGATAAGCTTATTACGTTGAGTGAGGTATTTCGTTTGTGGGCCATTGAAGGCGACGAACACGTAAAACAAGTCCTCTCTTTTGCCACCACCGACGACGGGATTTTTATTGAACCCGACATCAACCTGTTTCGTGAACTCAAACTTCGCTTGCTCAACGGCACGCATACCCTTAGCTGCGGTTTGGCCTACCTTGCAGGTTATGACACGGTTATCAGCGCCATGCAAGATGAAATTATGGCGTCTTACATCAGTAATTTGATGCTTGCGGAGCTAGGCTTGGCCATTCCGTACCCGATGGACGACAAACGTCCGCAGCGGTTTGGAATGCAGGTCATCGACCGTTTTCGCAATCCGCACCTCAACCATCAATGGTTAAGCATTACGCTCAACTATACCTCCAAAATGAAAATGCGTAACGTCGCTACCTTGCTCCGTTACTACGAAATATTCGACTGCGTTCCTCAGTATTTTGCGCTAGGGTTTGCGGCCTATTTGTATTTTATGAAACCTGTTGCCAAAGAAGGCTTTGTCTATTTTGGCGAACGCGATGGCAATCCGTACGCCATCCAAGACGAAAAAGCGGAGTATTTTTACCAAAAATGGCAACAAAACAACACGGCCGAATTGGTAGAGAAAGTGCTGCAAGACAAATCGCTTTGGGATACTGACCTTTCTCTTTTACCTGGTTTTACACAAAATGTGACGGATTATTTAGAAAATATGCTCGACAATGGGGTAAAACACTCCCTCGAAAGCTTTTTCCTAAGACATCCCTCTCAGGTAGCCGAAACGAACGAGATTCTCTAAATTTAATCCTCATTTACTGACATGTTGGTAACTAAGACATTTCTTGACGAAGATTTTTTACTCCAAACCGATAGCGCACGCACACTCTACCACGAGTTTGCGAAGCAAATGCCTATCATTGATTATCATAACCACCTTCCTCCTGACCAAATCGTAGCCGACAAAACGTTTGAAAACCTGACGCAAATTTGGTTGTACGGCGACCATTACAAATGGCGGGCGATGCGTACCAATGGTATCCATGAAAACTATTGTACGGGCGATGCCACCGATTACGAAAAGTTTGAAAAATGGGCCGAAACCGTGCCTTATACCCTTCGTAACCCACTGTATCACTGGACTCACCTTGAGTTGCAGCGCTATTTCGACGTTCACGAAGTTTTAAACCCCAGAAGCGCCCGCCGTATTTACGACGAATGTTCAGAGAAACTTCGTACCCCTGATTATTCGGTGCGTAACTTGCTTCGTAAAATGAACGTAGAAGTGGTATGTACCACCGACGACCCACTCGATACGTTGGAATACCACCAACAATTAGCTACAACTCCCTCCCTCAAAGGGGAGGGCTGGGGAGGGGTTATGCGTCCCGCTTTCCGTCCTGATAAATTTATCTTGATTGGCAACTCCAACTTTACTACTTATCTCCAAAAATTAGGGGCTATTGTTGGTTTTGAAATCAACCGCTACGATGACCTTACCAAGGCGCTTCGTTTGCGCGCCGATTTCTTTGCTTCGTTGGGCTGTAAATTGTCTGACCACGGCCTAGAACAAATCTACGCAGCCGACTTTACCCCCGAAGCCGCTGATGGTATTTTGCAGAAAGCACTTGCAGGACAAGCACTGTCTCAAAACGACATTTTGGTGTATCAATCGGCTATTTTGCACTTCTTGGGCACGATGTACCACGAGCTTGGTTGGACGCAACAGTTCCACTTGGGAGCGCTTCGCAACAACAACGCGCGTGCTCTACGTCTTTTGGGGCCTGATACGGGCTGGGATTCGATTGGTGACTGGTCGCAAGCAATGGCTTTGTCGAAATTTTTGGGACGTTTGGACGAATACGACCAGTTGGCAAAAACCATTATTTATAACCTCAACCCTGCCGACAACGAAGTGATTGCGACCATGATTGGGAACTTCAACGATGGGTCGATTGCAGGTAAAGTCCAGTTTGGCTCTGGTTGGTGGTTTTTAGACCAAAAAGACGGCATGGAAAAACAAATTACGGCCTTGTCGAACATGGGCTTGTTGAGCCGCTTTGTAGGTATGCTCACCGACTCACGTTCGTTCTTGTCGTTCCCTCGCCACGAGTATTTCCGTCGTATTTTGTGTAATATGTTCGGAAATGACATCGAAAACGGCGAAATCCCGAGCGATATGGAATGGGTTGGCCAAGTGGTTCAGAACATTTGTTACAACAACGCAAAACAATACTTTGGATTTTAACCCTCTTGTCCGCGCGGCGGCGTAGTGGCGAGTAAGGTTGAATTTTTCGTGCAGGCGGTTGCTCTCAACCGCCTATCTCTTAAAAGTATAGCAATATGGATATAAAAAATAATGCGGGGGCTATTTGTTGCTTTGGCGAGGTTCTCCTTCGTTTTTCACCTCAGTTTAACGGCGAATGGATAAAACAAGCCAGTATGCCTGTGTTTGTAGGTGGAGCCGAGCTCAATGTGGCCAATGCCCTTGCCAATTGGAACATTCCCGTTCGGTACAGTACCATCATGCCCGAAAACCAACTTTCGGTCGAAATCAAAGAGCACCTCGCTCAAAAAGGCATTGATACGGCGGGTATTCGGCATTTTGGTAGCCGCATTGGGGCGTATTACTTACCGCAAGGCGCTGACCTCAAAAACGCGGGTGTGATTTACGATCGCGCGTTTTCGTCATTTTCGGAGTTGGCCGTTGGTAAAGTAGATTGGGAAGAGATTTTTGAAGGTTGCTCTTGGTTTCACTTTAGTGCCATCAGCCCCGCCCTCAACCAAGACGTAGCGGATGCCTGTAAAGAGGCTTTGGAAGTTGCTTCGCGAAAAGGACTGACCATTTCGGTGGATCTCAATTACCGAGCAAAACTGTGGCAATACGGCAAAAAACCCGTAGAAATCATGCCCGAACTGGTGCAGTACTGCGACGTTATTATGGGAAATATTTGGGCTGCTAACACGCTCTTAGGCATCCCCGTAGATAAAACGGTAGAAGTGGTACATACCCAAGAAAGATACTTGGAACACAGTATCACGACGGCCGAAGCCATCCAAGCAACGTATCCAAAATGCAAAGTAGTGGCTCACACGTTCCGTTTTGATGCGTTTGGACAAGGCATTGAGTATTACACTACCCTTTATAAAGACGGCCAACAGTACGTTTCCCCCGAATTTACCACCGAAAAAGTAGTGGATAAAGTCGGCAGCGGTGACTGCTTTATGGGTGGACTGATTTACGGATTAAGCCAAAATCACGCTCCGCAAGACATTATTGATTTTGCGGCAGCCGCTGCTTTTGGCAAACTACAAGAATACGGCGACGCCACCCAACAACGCGTAGAGGATGTACACGAAACGCTCCAAAGTACTACAAATGTTGCGCCTCTACCGAGGCTACTTTGAATTCCTCAAAAACTATTTAACTAAACCTCTTGAGTACTACAAATGTTGCGCCTCTACTGAGGCTACTTTGAACTCCTCAAAAATGATTTGACTAAACCGCTTGAGTACTACAAATGTTGCGCCTCTACCGAGGCTACTTTGAACTCCTCAAAAATGATTTAACTAAACCGCTTGAAAATACATAACCATTAATTTCCCCTCAGAAATGGCCTTTGAACCACAAAAAGTCTATCAAACCTTGGCAGTCGCTCCGATTGTCCCAGTGTTTTATCATGCTGATGCCACCCTAACTTGCCAAATTATCAAAGCGTGTTATGAAGGCGGAATTCGGGCGTTTGAGTTTACCAACCGTGGCGATAAAGCCAAAGAAGTTTTCAAAGTATTGCGCCAATACATAAGTACAAACTACCCAGAAATGGCTTTAGGTATTGGAACGATTTTCAACGCGCAGCAAGCCGAAGAGTTCATAGCAGCGGGGGCAGACTTTTTGGTACAACCCGTTACGTCTCCCGATGTTGCCGACGTTTGTAAAGCGCATAACATTGCTTGGATGCCAGGTGCGATGACCATTTCGGAGGTGTATAACGCCACCGTATTAGGTGCCGACATCGTGAAGATTTTCCCTGGCAATGTGGTTGGGTCTGGCTTTGTAAAAGCACTTAAAGGCCCCATTCCTGCCACCAAAGTAATGGTAACAGGCGGCGTAGAACCCACCCCCGAAAGCCTCAAAGAATGGTTTGGAGCAGGGGTAAGCGCCGTGGGAATCGGCTCGCAGCTTTTTCCAAAAAATGTCGTTGAAGCAGGCAATTTCGAAGAAATTACTCAAAAGATAAGTGCTCTAATTAGTTATTACCAAACCCTTACGAAGTAGTCGGTTGATCCTAAACAACCTTCTACATTACGAGGATTAAAACCCTTCTACTAAATGGAAAAAATCGGTAATTATCGCTGGACGATTTGCGGTCTGGTGTTTTTTGCAACTACCATCAACTACCTTGACAGGCAAGTTATTAGCCTTCTAAAATCCACCCTTTCTGAAGAACTCAATTGGAACGATGGTGACTATGCCAATATTGAGATTGCATTCAAACTGTTTTATGCTTTCGGGATGCTTGGTGCAGGACGTTTAGTGGATAAGTTGGGTACTAAAATTGGCTATGCAGTGGCGACTACATTGTGGAGCGTCGCAGCAGTAGCCCATGCGTTAGTCAATACAGTTTTCGGGTTTGCAGTAGTGCGCTCGGCGTTGGGCATTACCGAAGCGGGCAACTTCCCAGCTGCGATTAAAACCGTAGCAGAGTGGTTTCCTAAAAAAGAACGTGCTTTTGCCACGGGGATTTTCAACTCAGGCACCAACTTTGGAGCGATTGTAGCCCCGCTTTCTGTGCCGTTTATCGCGGCCGAAATGGGCTGGCAATGGGCTTTTATTATTACAGGGATGTTGGGCTTTATATGGCTGGTGCTTTGGCTAATGTTTTACGAAACGCCAAGCAAAAGCCCTAAGCTCTCTAAGGCAGAATACGATTACATTCACTCTGACGCGGCAGAAGTATTGGCCGATAAAAACGATGTCAACAAACCACAAGTGCCTTGGGCCAAACTATTGGGTTTCAAACAAACATGGGCTTTTGCGCTTGGTAAACTCCTCACTGACCCTATCTGGTGGTTTTACTTGTTTTGGCTGCCCGACTTTCTTCAAAGCCAATACAAACTCACAGGTACTGAAATCGCGATTCCTGTGGCGTTGGTTTATACATTATCCACAATTGGCAGCGTGGGTGGAGGTTATGTACCTATGTATCTCATCAAAATGGGGTGGCCTGTTTTTAGAGCGCGTAAAACTTCGATGTTGATTTATGCACTTTGTGTATCACCTATCGTTTTTGCTCAAATTTTGGGTGGTATAAACATGTGGTTGGCCGTTTTAGTCATTGGTTTTGCGGCGGCAGCTCACCAAGCATGGAGTGCCAATATTTTCACGACAGTTTCTGATATGTTTCCCAAATACACCACCGCCTCTGTCACTGGAATCGGCGGTATGTTTGGCGCGTTGGGAGGTATTTTGCTTTCACTGTTGGTTCAGAAAAACATGTTTGTCTATTACCGTTCTATTAATCAAATCGAAACGGCCTATTACATCATGTTTTTTGTGTGCGGCGCAGCTTATATTTTGGCCTGGGTGGTTATGCACTTCTTAGTCCCAAAAATGAAACCAGTTGATTTGTAATCATGAAAAAGGTAATCTTTGTGCTTTTTCTTAGCGTTTGCTCGTGGGCAACGCAAGCCCAGTCGAAAGATGAAGTAGCAGTAGCCAATGCCGTTGAAGCGCTTAAAAAAGCGATGATTGACGCTGATAAAACTGCCCTCGAAAACCTTGCTGCCGAAGAGTTGAGCTATGGGCATTCGGGCGGAAAAGTCGAAGACAAGGCCGAGTTTGTTCGCGCTATTGTCAGCGGAGAATCTGATTTTGTTACTATTGACCTGAGCGAACAAACCATCAAAATTGTGGGAAACAATGCCATCGTTCGTCACAAGCTTTTTGCCAAAACCAACAACAAAGGGCAAGCAGGAACCGCTAACATTGCGATTCTGCTCGTTTGGCAAAAACAAAAAGGGCAGTGGAAATTGCTGGCGCGCCAGGCGGTTAAGATTTAATACGTGAGTCGGGTTGCTCACAACCCGACTACTTCAACCTTAAACCTCCCGAAAGTTCAAAACTTTCGGGAGGTTCTTTTTTATTTCAAATGTAGTGTCCCAAAAGAATCAGGGCGGTGGAATCTTGGCGTAGCACCACTCATGGTGGGGCTCCAACACAAAAAAGCACAATCAGCAGGACTGCATTTCCAGTCCGCATTAGCGTGCGATTGTAGTGAAACGATACGATAAAAATTAAGACGATACGTTTCTTTTTTCCCTCCCAACAACGTCCACGGAATCTGCATTTTGCCCGACCACGTATCGCCTGCGATCTTCACTTCGTGCTTTATTCCTGCTTTTTCGTAAGGGACAAACGCCAAATTTTGTGGGGCTTCTTTCGTGGGGTTTTCAATCCACCCCACAAACAGCGCATTAGTAGGGTTAATTTCTAATTCTAAATACCGCGTCGGAATGGCTTCGCCTTCGGCAATAAACAACTCAAACACTTCCTGATTCCACATATCGGTATTGTGCCCTCGGTAGCTATTTTCTTTCCAAAAAGGGTTTTGTTGGCACTCAAAATCAATGTACAAATAGGCATCATCGTAGCGCAGCTTCACAAGCGTTGGCTGAGGTGCCATACGGCCGTCGGTAGCGTATTTGAATTGTGTTTCGGGCAACGTCAACCATTGCTGGGAAGTTAATATAACTGAAGGATTGGCAAGATTCATGAGAAATAACGATAGTAGAAAACTGTACATAATTGGCTAATAATTAACGGCTCCGTCTTTTTTAAAGGGCTTTCCCGACCATGCTTTCTTTTGTGTCCATTCGGCATCGGTATCGCTCCAGAAAGGGTCAGATGCAGGTAAGCCAAGCGGCAAAAAGCCCAACGTAGTCAGGTACATACTTCCTGAATTGGAATACGAATCGGCAATCGTGGGTTGGTGCCCCGCAAAGCCCAGCGTCAGCCAGCCTTCTTGGTCGAACACCCCTTCTTGCGAAAACATCCGCTTAATAACGGCAGTCAGGACACAACGCGCTTGGGACGGAGTCACGTTTTCGGGTAGCTGATGAATCAACGCCGCATGAGTAAGCGACTGAAACGCAGCAACTCGGTACGTAATACTACGACCGAAGGCAGGAAAAGTACCTTCGGGAGAGATTAAACGTTCCAAAAAATCGGCATGACGCTGCATCCGTTTTACGGCTTTGGTATATCTATCTTGCAGGACTTGGTGATTGCCCGACGGCGATTGACGTTTGTTAACCTCTAACCAAGTTTGCAGCACATCCACGAGCATGGGTTGGATTACAAACGAATTGTAATAATCAATGTGAAACACTTCGCCGTCTTTAAACCAGCCATCTCCTACGTACCACTCCTCTATTTTTCGCACGCCAAACTCAATGCGGTAACGATCGGCGTTTTCTCCAATTGACAACAAAAATGCCTCCACAATCGCGGCAAAAAGCACCCAATTGTTATTGGGCGGCACCACCCGACGCAGCAGCGTAAACTCTTCAATGACACGTTTTTGAGTGACCGTATCCAATGGTTTCCAGAGGGCATCGGGCGCTTTGAGAAATGCCTGCGCCAAAAAAGCCGCGTCCACGAGCGTTTGTCCTTCTTTTCGCCAAAGCATGTAATCGGGCGAATCGGGATTGACGCTGTTTTCGATGCTTTTGAGGGCATATTGTTTGAGTTTTTTACGCAATGTACCTTCTTCAGTATCGTCATCGGGCAACGCCAACCACGGCGCCACGCCCACGATAGTACGCCCAAAAGCCTCTAAGTACGCGACTTTGGCATTGCGGTTGTCCCACGTGGGGCTAAACTCCACTTTCCAATTTTTGACCAGCGTGTGTTGGCTCAAGTTTTTCAGGACGGGTTCGGCGATTTTGTACAAAAGCTTTGCCCAGTACAGGCGTACGTTTTCGGTGGCGGGTTGCGATGGCTTATGCCAATTCAGCACACCCCACCCCAAAGCTGCATTGGTATGGAGGAAATTTCTTCGGTTCATTGGTGGGGGAAAAATTGATTATTGAAACTCTCTCTTACGATATTTAAGGCATTTTTTAAAATAGACATCACCTTAAATATATCAAATCCAAGCTACTTACTGTGGGATAAAATGGTGGTTGAGCTAAACGTAGCAACAACAAAACAAAAATAGAGTTTTTATACAATAGGTTTTGTGTTGAGTATAATATAGTTTTGTTAAAAACAGCACAATGATGAAATCGTTTAGCCAAGTAACCACCACCGATTTAGAAGAAATGTTTGGGATTAAGATTTATCCGCAAACATTTCTACCTCAAGTGGCAGAAATTGATATACCAACCTGGCTATTACACATTACAGAATCAAGACGAAAAAGGTTAGTCTCCATTCGTACTGAAAAAGCAACTTCAGAATCGCTCATTGCACCTGTTTTGATGGCCGTAGAAGAAATATCGAAAGAGCCAATTACGGTTTTTTCAGGCGAGCCTCTAGCTACGGATACACTTGTTGGAATATGCGATTTTTTAATAACCAAAGGAAATTCATTTGAACCCAAAGGAGGCTATTTAGTATTGGTAGAAGCCAAAAAACAAGATTTGCTTAGCGGAATTCCACAATGCGTAGCTGAAATGTATGCCGCTCAACAACTCAATGGTAACGACGATATTGTGTATGGATGTGTTTCAACAGGGCTAGAGTGGATTTTTTTAAAATTAGATCAGAAGATTGCCTTCACCGACCCCACTATTTTTAGTATTACTGAGCTATCCAAAATTCTAGGAGTATTTGGGTGGCTTACTTGGTATAGTCGCCAATAAAATCATAACAAACATACATTATCCACCCTTCTTACTCCAGCACTTTCAAACACACAGGCATTGAGACCTTGATTTCTTTGCCCGTGGGCGTCAATTGACCCGTTTTTACATCTCGGCTAAAAATCACGACGTTATCCGTGTCCTGATTCGCTACAAGCACCCATTTTCCCGTAGGATCAATCATAAAATTGCGGGGCGTTTTTCCGAGCACATCTTGGTTGCCAACGTAGGTAAGCTCACCCGTTTTTGGGGCAATGCTATAAATGACTAAGCTCTCTTGGGCGCGGTTGGAGCCGTATAAAAACTTACCATCGGGCGAAACGTGAATATCAGCACACCACATACGCCCCGTGTAGCCACTGGGGAGCGTCGTCACCGTTTGTACGGGGGTTAATTTTCCTTTTTTATATTCAAAACTTGTCATCGTTGCGTCCAGTTCGTTGATGACATAGGCCCATTTGCCGTTGGGATGAAACGTAAAGTGGCGTGGCCCCGCCCCAGGGGTAGCCGTCGTAAACGCAGGATTTCCAGGCAAAAGGCGCCCTGCTTTGGTGTCGAGGGTGTAGGTCATAATTTTGTCCATGCCTAAATCGGGGACAAACACATCGACGTTGTTAGGTGCGACATTGATAGAATGGACATGCGCTTTTTCTTGACGTGCCGCATTCACGCTTTTTCCTTCGTGCTGAATGGTCTGCGTAGCCACCCCAAGCGAGCCGTCGGCTTGTACGGGCAAAATACTCAAACTACCACCGCCATAATTACCCACCATTACCCATTTTCCTTTTTTATCAGTTGCCACGTGACACGGGCCATTTCCTCCCGCCGATTGGGTATTGAGAAACGTCAATGTTCCTGTATTTTTATCGAATGAGTACGCATTAACCGCTCCGCCATTTACTTCCGCGACCGAATACACAAAACGTTTATCGGGCGAAATCGCCAAAAAAGAGGGATTTTTGACGCCTTTTGCGATACTTACTGGGCTAAAATCACCCGTTTGGGTATTGAATTTATACACATAAATCCCTTCGCTGGTTTTGGACGTGTAAGTACCAATGAGAAGATACATATCGGCGTTTTGTCCCCACGCACAAACGTTGAGCATTGCCAGTAAGCCAACCAGTAAAATGTTGATTCGTTTCATTATGTTTATTTTTATAAAAGTAAAAAGCGAGCTCCTATTGGGCTCGCTTTTTAAAGGATTTTGGATGTATTTCTTACCCCTTTTTCGTTTCTAGCACTCTTGCATCAAAAAGGCGTCGGAGACGCTGGGCCGTGTTTCGCCCCGATTTCCAATCGGGGCGAGCGGCGTGCTAAAGTTTGAGCTTTATCGGTGCTAATTTTTTGGCGCGGCCTAGTTCTTTCCCGTCCACAAATACGCGTAAACCTTTGCCTTTTTTGTAATGTTTGCCCGTTTTATCCCAAAGGACTGTCACACTTTTCCCGTGGTACAGCACCTTATCCAAACAAAACCAATCCCATTGATTTTGAGGCACTAATGGGCGAACCTCTAAAACATCATCGGCGCGGGGTTTAATACCTACCAAATCGCTGATGATCAAATCGGCGTAGCCTGAGTGGTTGTAAAATTTACTTCGCGGGTCGTCACCTTTGAGCCAGCGGCCATTTTTTTCGTCTTGGTATTCCCCAAGATATAACTTGCCATTCATTTGGTGGGAACGCGCATAACGATGAAGCTCATCGTAGAAAACCTGCGGCGTCATGCTCCCGTGGTTCTTGTAATTAGTAAGCAAATTTGATAGCGCTCGGAGCGTTTGGGTCGTCGCAAAAGGCCAAACAGGGCCATCCCATTCGCAGCCATGTCCCGAGCCGTGCGTACGAAAAAGTGGGTGACGACGCTCGGCGGTCGTCAATCCCCAAGGGGCTCGAAACCCTGTCGTATCGGTGAGCTGTTCCCACTGTCGGGCGTATTTTGGGGCATCGTCGGGTAGGTTGAAATACCAAGGAATAAATCCAATGGCTTCGCGGGCATTATCGAGGTGACCATTTTCGTGTTTTACCTTAAAAAATGACGCCGACTCATCCCACAGGTTTTCGTGTACCAAACGTCTGAGCGTTTCGGCTTTTTGTTGGTATTTTTGACGGAGGGTATCGTTCCCCACAACCGCCGACATGCGAAACAGAGCGAGGGCGTTGCCGTACATATAACTATTGATGGTTGGACGCACATTTTTTTCTTTTCGCGAGCCACTTATCGACTCTTCCATGGCGTCGCGAACGTCAAATTGCCAAAAAAGCTGTGTTGGGAGCATTTTTTCCGTTTCCCATTTACGGTAATCAGCTTCTAAGTCGAGCAATATTTTTTGCACAAAAGCTTTATCTAAGTTTACCAAATACCGACCATAGACCGCATCGTCCACCCAACTACTAAAAGCATGGAAGCGCTGGACGGTATGTTTGGGGTCAACGTACAGCCAAAACGAAATGTAATCGTTGATATACTGCGGATTGTGCAACCAGCGCCCTTCGTAAATATGATGTCCCAAGGCGCTGCTAATGGCGTTGTATTTACCTGCATGGTTGACTTTAGTGATAAATTCGGTAAAAATAAAGCCTTCAGGCGTCTGCTTTAAGTGCTTTCGAAACGACCACCAACGGTAATTATAGACGGTACGAATGACGGAATCGGGGCAATCGAAGAGGGGGATATTTTGGGAAAGCCACTCAAACGATTGCTCGTTGGTGACGTAGTTTTTGACCGCTTCGTCGTCGATGGAGTTAAAATACTCAACGTCTTTTTTGAGTTGATCGGTGGTTAAAACCGTTGCTTTTTGAGCCAAGCTTTGAAAGGATAAGAAAGCAAGGAGCAAAAGTCGAACCGTCGCACGGCAAATTTGCAAGGGATAAAAGGGAATATTATGTTTTTTTGTGGACATGGAATGAGTTTTTTATTTGTCACCCTGCAAGGGTCTAATTTCTTCTTTTGTGGTCGCTCGCGTTCCGCGTGTGACGATTATTAAAATGCCTCTGGCATAATGTTTTCGGGGCTGGAAGCCCAAAAATTGTCGTCACTCGCGAGACGCGAGCGACTGCGTTACTCAAACAACCAATCAATATTTTTCTTGTTACCCGCCATACCCGCGTCAAAAATGGGGATGGTTTGGTTACCTTTCACAAAACCTAAAATGAGGCACGCCCCTTTCCCCAAATTCAGGGTATGGGTACCCGCCCCAAACGAGTACGCGTGGACGTTGGCAGGTGGAAAACCGTTGACCAAAACAGCATTTGAGATTTTAATTTCGGCTTGCCCGTAGTCGTTGGCGCTGGCGTCGGTTTCTAACTCGGGAGTTGGTAAATAATTGGCTTTCTTTTCGTTGAAAAACCCAACCAATAATTTCACGGGCTCTTGTGTCGTGAAAGTCAGGGTTGTGCGTTGCGATTGTAGTTGATTTTTGGCCAACTTAATTCCTTTCAGCGCCTGTAATTCGGGCGCAATTCCGCTAATCACCGCCGCCGTATCGCTAAAAATGGCTTGTCCTTTTACCGCCGAAAACCATGCTGCTTGCGGGTTCTGCAAGGCCACTTCGGCGGGTTGTAATATCACCAATTGCTTGGTAGTTTGCGAACTGTGTGTTTTGAGCGAATCAATTTTATACTTGAACGTTTTCAACTCTTTTTCATAAACTGGCAACATTTCTGTCCACGTCTTATACGCACCCTCAAACCCACGCATCGGAATTTTGCGTTGCTGCGTTTGCATACTGTTGGCATACAAATAGGTATCTTTGGTCAAGGCAACGAGCTTGGCGTAATGACTTACGCTTTTCTCCAAATGCGGCAGTGCCTTTTCCAAATCACGGACATCGTTTGAGTACTTAAAACGTAACGTTGCCAGTGCCGCCCGCGCTTTTTCGGCATAGAAATTAGCCATGGCGTCTTGACAATGTACGTCGTTGCGAAGGCGACCAAACTCTTCTTTATTTTGGGTCACGCTGGCGGCGGCACGTTCAATCGCCTCTACGGCTTTTTGGCCGTGTACGACCACCTCGTCGGCCACGATAACGGGCGTTTCACCAATGTGCGACTGTCGGTTCCATTCTTTTTCAGCGTACTCAATAATCATTTCACCTTCAGGCGCTTCCGATTCATACATGAGCGTAAACAAACCATATCGAAATGGATTGATAAGTTGGGTCATCAACATGCCCAACGTCAGCGTTTGGCGGTTTCCGTCCGTGATTCCGTATCGGCGAAGGAGTTTAGGAGAAATTTCTCCCGTTTGTTCGTAGGCTTCCAACACATCTTTGCCTTTGTCGAGTGGTAAGCCATATTTCTCCGCCAATTGGTTGCCCCAATAATTGATTTCGGCGGGGCGCTCCCGTTTTGAATTCCACGCGTATCGCGCCCACGTTTTGTACCAAATCCAATCGCGATCCAGTTGAAAAAGACGTTTTTCGGCTTTATCGGCCGTATAAGGCCAATCCCAATACGATGCCTGCGGATACAAATGAAGGCCATTGGCTTCATAGACATTGTGCATGGCTTGTACCGATTTCTGAATAAAATCAGCCGAGCCGTAGCGAAAAGGCTCCAAATTGGCCAAAATATGCACATTTTCGACGTGTACGGTTCCAATTCGACTTAGGCTACGGTGCAAATCTGCCCATTTACCCCGAGGCGTGTAGGTCGTTAGCGCTTCGCCGTTATACTTAGCCATGGTGTAAAGGTTTTTGTACAAAGGCAACGCTGTTTTCATCACCCGAGGGGCGTCGGTATCGTGGGCACGGAGAACAATGGGCGGCTCGGTCGTTTTTCCCAAAGCTTTGAGTCCATCTTGCACGCCTGGAATGATGGTTTTGGTAAACCAATCGACATCGTCTTGCCCCTGTCCCTCCATGGCTTCCCCGAGGGTAATCAGCAACCCGACGTTGGGGTATTTTTCAACAAAAGCTGCAATCGACTTACGGGTATAATCGGCAATGAGCGGTACAATCGGGCGGTTGCGGTCTTGGGTTTTAATGCCGTGTTTTTCGGCAAAAGGTTTAGAAACAATGATATTATAAAACATCTGAATCACCCAAATTCCCCGCTTATCGGCCTCGGTGGTGAGGAAGCGAAAAATCTCTTCATTTTTGCGAAAGGTCGCCTCATCTACTTCCACTGCGTATGGGTAATCTTTGAGTTTTACCAACGAAGCAAAGGGGTGGCCGTTCCATAAATAGAGCGAGTTGTAACGGTTTTCCACCATCATATCTAAGTACCTAATCCACTGCTCTTTGTCGTACAACCACGGGAACGTCTCGGGGGTGTAAGGGTATTCATACACCTCACGACCAGGCAAATAGACGGGTTTTTGAATACCAATACACGTTCCCCGCAGCACCATTTCGGGTTGGTCTTTTAGGGAAAGTTGCTGGGGTAAACGTTGGTTTTTCTTGAGTTGCTCCGTTAATTCTAAACACCCGTACAAAGCGCCCGAAGCATCTGCTCCCGCAATAAACAACGGAGAAGTGGGCTGCTTGAGGAGTTCAAAACTTTCCTTTGAAGAGCTCGCAGCAAGCGTTACCTTTTGGCCAAGCGTCAGTTTTTGGAAGGTTGGGTCAGTGGCTACTCCCACCACAATTTGGTAGCCATTTTTGGCGACGCTTTTGTTCAAGGTGACTTTATAACCAGCGACGTTTAAGGCCGTTTTTAGCTTTTCTACCCCAAAATTTACTCGTACGTTTGGATCAGTTGCCCAGATGTTGACGGTTTGTTGGGAAAAGACAGCCCTAACCGAAAACAGAATAAGACATAGCCAATAAAATGGTTGTTTTCTCATGAATTTGTATTTTTTGGAACACTGATGTTCACAGAGTTAGACACAGAGTATCACGGAGTATAGCAAAAACATCAATTATTCGCCGTTTTCAATGATTTTATCACAAACACGGCTTCTGAATCAACCGCACTCCCGTTGGGCAAATCGTAGTTTTGGTCAGTGGGCGTGTCGGCATCAGGAAAACGGCGAACTTCACCCGTGCGGAAAACGACCCGTTTGAACGAGGCCACGGGCGCGAAATAGACTTTTGCCCCCTTGCTTTGGCCATTTACAAACACATTAAAAATTCGTTTGCTTTGGTCGAGTTCGAGGCGAATCTCGTAGGCTTTTCCTGCTTCGTACTTCATAATACCCGAATTGCGATAGCCAACTTTGGCTTTTAATTCCCCATCCGCATCAAAAATCAAACGCGTGGCAGCGCTGCCTTTGGCATCTTGTAGTTCGATATGCAAGCGACCTTTGTCGGTTTGTTGCGGAACAACCGTAAACGTAACCACCACTTTTTTACTCTCAGGAATAATACGTTCGGCTTTGGCGTAGTCGAACGCGTCGCTGTCGCGTAAGACCAAATTTTTGGCACCATCGGCGGCTTTTTCGATTTTCACCGAAGCGCGCAATGGGCTATAAATATTCCAATAGTTGAGTTCTTGTCCCGAAGGCAAATCGTTAAATATCTCATTGACGTGCGTTTTTACTTCGTCGGTGATTGGAACAGGGATTTTTGACACCCAAATATCTTCTTTGTTCATGCTGTACGTCACCCACAGGTTTTTATCGGGTGGCGTCCCATTGCCTTCTTCTATTCCCCGAACGTATTGAGGCCCGTACGATTTGTAATTTCCCCCGTAACGCATGGACGTAATTTCGCCATTGACCAACAAAAGGTTATCGTAGGTAAGACCGTCTCTACTAACCGACACCGCTAATGGCCAACGAAACTCAGCGGGATTATAGACCGTGGCATAGCGCCCGTCGGAGGTGCGTTGTCCCCAAATTTTAGCATTGCTGTTGACAAAGCCTGGTGCCCGCAATGGCGCATACAACCACGTTTTGCCGTTGTCTTTACTTACCGACGTCAAGGCGTGTTTCCACAAACCCACGACGTTTCCGTTGGGCAAATGATAATAACTAAATGCCTTTAACTCCCGCTTCAACGGCACGAGAGGGTCGTCGCGGTCGGCTTCTTCGAGCCACTGCTGCATCATGAGCGGATTGGCCAACAGTTCGTTGCAAGCCTCCACAAAACCAGCATCGCTGGAGGTGGTATAAAACGGATAAGCAGACTTCGACTTGTCCCAAGTAGCATTGTGACGAATAAAATAAATAGGCCCAAACCGCCCATCGGGATAGATTTCACGCACCACTCGCCCAATTCCTTTCCCATCGTTCGGGTCATCTTTGGCATCCAAGGCAATCCCATAGTATGCCAACGTCAGCAAGCGATTTTTCTTCGATACAAAAAAGCCCATGCGTTGGTGCATGACCGCATCTAAGTTTTTGGCAACGCCTGCATACCCTTGTTTTGTCCAGCCGTCAGGAATACGATACGTAGGAAAAAGTACCGTAGGGGTCGTCCATTGGTAACCGTCTTTGGAGGAGGTAATGAGCGTTGCCCCAGGCGGAACGTGCTCTCCCACGGGGTTGCTTAAATAATGTAAGTAGAAGGTGTTGTTCCAATACACGAGCATTGGGGCGTGGTTGTAGGTCCAATCCAACGCCATTCCGCTTTTGTTTTCGCGGTCAGCTCTAAAAACTTGAATGTTATGAACCCCCACCGCAGGACTCAATTGCCCGTGGTGGTAGTCCACGTTGGAAAGCGTTTTGCCTACATAACGAATAGTGTCTTGGGCTTGGGCAATCGTGCCAATTAGCCAAGTCAACAGAAAAAGGGAATGGTGTTTGTGCTTCATTTGTACCAAAGTTTGTCAGGGCTAAAGCCCTTCGCTATTATGTTTTTTTCATGCCCCACGCTAAAGCATGGGGTTATAAGAGTTTCATTTCTTCTGTAGTTCACCTTCTTTTATCTATTCTAAGGTTTGTCAGGGCTAAAGCCCTTCGCTATTACCTTTTTTTCATGCCCCACGCTAAAGCATGGGGTTAATAGAACAGCATCGAGCCAGTGAAGATTATCCTAAAACCACGTCCTTTAGGGCGTGGATTAGCCTTAGCTACTCAGCAAAAGGGCTTCAGCCCTGACCTACTCACTCCAGTAAGCCCTTCAATACTTTTTTACTTCCTTGAAATGCCCCACGCTAAAGCATGGGTTATAAGAGTTTGTTCCCTCTCCTCCTGTAACCACGTCCTTTAGGGCGTGGATCAGCCTTAGCTACTCAGCAAAAGGGCTTCAGCCCTGACCTACTCACTCCAGTAAGCCTTTCAGTACTTTTTTACTTCCTTTAAAAATTGTCCCATGCTTGTGGCCTTGCGGCACAGCAATAGCGACATTGTCATCAGTAAAAGTTTTAAAATCTTTCGTTCGAACGGCGTCGTAGCGTTTATCTTGGTAAGTGTCAAAGTAAATTAGCCATTCGTCTCCTACCTTGGTGACCGAAGGCCCTTCCGTAAATTTTTTGCTAAATGGCACCGATACGTTTTCAAAAGGCCCTAACGGAGTTTTACCAAAGGCTACTTTCAGGTTTCGTTCGGGACGGGTGTTATCTTTTAGAACCAACACGTAATCGTTTTTTTGGCGCTTGACAATCACCGCATCAATCACACTAAAGCCTGAGTCAAAGAAAAGTTGGGTGGGGGTAAACGTTTTAAAATCTTTGGTTGTCGTATAATACATACGATGGTTGTTGTCTTCCTCTTCAATTCCCCGAGGAAAACGAAACGGAATCGTAGAAGCCCAAATAATGATAAATCGGTCGGCTTCGTCGTCGTAAAACAGCTCGGGTGCCCACACATTGACGGTGGTTGGCTCATGCGCCATCACGGGCAAGAGCCGTTGCTCCGACCAGTGAACTAGGTCTTTCGAGCTAGCATAACCAAACCCTTTGTCACCCTTCCAGCTCGTTGTCCATACCAAATGATACGTACCGTCTTTCCCGCGCACCATCGAGGGGTCACGCATTACTTTCTGCGTTCCGATTTCAGGCTTCAATAAGGTTTTATTGAGGTCATTCCAGCGGCGACCGTCGTAGCTGTATAGCATTCGTAAGCCCTCGTTGGCAGGCTCGTGAAAAGAAGTAAATAGCCACACGTCTTTGCGGCAAGAACTGCAAAGCAACGAAATGGCCAAAAGAGAGAAAAGGTGTTTCATTGGAAAACGTTAATGGTTTAAACCCTTTCCAAGGTTTGAAACCTTGGAAAGGGTTATCTTTTATTTTTCAGCCAAATGACTGAAGCAGCCCCTGTCTGGTTTTTGATAGTTACTACGCTCCCACCCTTCACGGAGTCATTAGAGGAGACCACTTCTCCCGTTTTGGGATGAATAAATTTCACCGAAAATGAGTGGGAAACTGCCGTTAAATCAAGCGTTACTTCTGAAGCATCAGTATAAATGACAAATCCAACGTTAGTATTTCCTAGCACCCATTGCTGCGGCGAAGAAGATACCAACGGCTTCATGGTGGATAGGTCTTTCAAAAATTGAGTGTCTGCCACCGAAGGGATACTTGCCATCGAGCCTCCCGCTAACAATACTGCCCACCCAAAAGAATCATAACTATCCCCCGAGTACATCACAGCCTTATCAGGAAATTGTTGACGATACTCACTGACGGCGCGATATACTTGGTCAAAGGAACTGCGTTTTGGATTGAGCAGTCGCGCGTGCTGGCGAGGTGCCAAGTTTTGCCCCCCTGCGGGCGCATAAGGGGTTCCGTTGGCTTGGTAGTGCCAGTACCGAATGTCTATTATATCAACCGTGGCAGCGCGGGTTGCATCCGCCAAAATCGCGTCTTGGACATCTTTGGTTGTACTGAGACCCACCAGCACCTTTTTCTTCTTTTCTTTTTCCCACTCTTTGACGACATCGAGCCAAAACTGCACAAACGCTAACGGCCCCGTATATTCAGCACTTATCAACTGAATGACCCCCGATTGCCCTGAAAAATTATCGAGGCATTGGCGAATGTACGCGCGGTGCAACTGCCGACGAAAGGGGTGCGAAACATCGTAAAACTGCTCCGCCATAAAAATTCGTTTGTCCCCCGCGTAAGGCACGGGTTCGGGAAAGCCCGTTTGATTGAGGTTATTAGCAGGACGCCACGGGAAATCGGCATAGTGCGCGCCCGCTTCGATGATGCTGTGTTGAAAATAGTTTTGGTGAATCAACACCAGCCCTTTTTCGTCGGCCAATTGAGCAAACCGTTGGAGACGGCTCCAATACCACCGATTATACTGCGTCAAATCGTATTTGCTCAGGCCATCCCAAGCCGTTTCTTTTCCGCTCCGCGCAAAAGGTAATTCATAAAAGGGAGTCCATACTTCGCCATCCATGCGTCGGATGCGCTCGTGGTCATCGCGGCGGCGGTCGTACCAAAGGCCATAATTATGATCAATCGCCAATACGTTATTGACTCTCATCCAATCACTTACTTCATTCAGGTCGTCGGTAAGGCCACGCCCCGTCATCCGAGGCACAAAGCGGGTTAAATGAGGTTTGGCATTTTCCAACCCGTACGGGCGCGCGCTTCCATTCCACCAAGGCACTTCCTGTCGCTTGCCCGTTTGTACGACATTCCCGCGCACCAGCCATCCATTTTTCACTTCTAAAGCGGGCAAAGTAGAACTTGTTGCGGAGGTTTTTAGCCCTAGCTGTTCCACTGTTTTGGCCGAAGATTGGGTTGGTATCGGCTGTCGTTCGGGAGCTTTTTGAATAAATTCAGGCAAAGTCAGCACGGGCTGTTCTGCCAGTCGCGTCAACGCCATCGCTACTTCTACTTTAGGGCTACTCGACGCTTCCGACGCTACGGGCATCAGTATTGCCCGAGCGGTGGCCGAGCTACCGATGCGTTCGGAAAGTTGGGCATAATATAAACTTCGGGGGCGAATATGTTCGTTGGACATTTCCCAATGCCCATTTCCCGTAAACTGTGCCCACGTACCAAACGCCCAATTTTGAGCCGTAGGAGGCTTTGAACAATCGACCTTGGCCGCTGTGCATTGCCAAAATACGCTGTTGGCTGCCGTCCAACCAGCCCCTTGACCGTCTTGACCACGGTTCGCAAAACTCAAAATTTGCCCATCGACGTTAACGATGTCAAACAATACACCCGACGCCCAGCTGTCGATGGTTCCGCTGAAGCTATGTGGTAAATGAGATTCGCATTGCACAAAAGCATTGGGGCCTGCGGCACAGTATCCCACGGCAAAATCATGGTAGCCATTTTCGGCATATAAACGTTGAAAAAGGCATTGTTGACCTTGGGTAAAAAACGTATAACGGCGTTCTGCCCCAATTTCTGAAATAGGCTCTAACGCTCGACAATCCTCGACGGTAACGCGACGAGCAGAAGTCAAAACACTCACAGCAGCACCCGCAAAATGCTTAAATATTACTTGGCGTACCCACGCATCTTGCACTTGGTCGAACGAAACTGCTACCCAGCGATGGTCTTCGTCTTTGGGCTTCGTGGCATCAAAAGCTGACATCAATCGTAGGTTTTCAATCCCTACATTGGCAATGGCATGCTGCTGTTCATAACGTGCCACCGTAGCTCCTCCGTAAGCCGCTTCTAGAGCGGTCGTTAGGGGAGCATCAAGGGTAAGGGTATTTCCTGAAATAGCAGTGATGACTCTATCCCATACAATATCGCGTTGCCCAGGTTTCCACCCCAAGGCGGTTACCCCTCCGCCAAAATGGTCTGTTCCGAGTACTTGAATCCATTCTTTCGTAGAAGGGCGACGCACTTGTACTGCATCTCCTACTTTTACACCCGACGCGTCATCAACGGATAGGGTCGTTGCATTGACGGGTACGTACGGATTTGTGATTCGTAAACGGCTCTTTGATACTACATTTTGGCCACCAATGACATTGACTAAATGTTCTCGCGACGTACCTGTGCCTACGATGGTAGTACCGTTTTCAGTCATGCCACTTCCCCGCAGCACAACCCCCGACGCTTTGAGGGTCAGTTGGCCCGCCACTTCAAACGTTCCTTTTCCTAGCAAAACCGTTCCTCTGAATCCGTTTTTATCCAATGGCAATGTGGCCACATAATCAATCGCCGCCTGAATACGGTGAGTTGCATCGCCTTTTTGCGTGTTTACTACAACCTGAATCGGCACGTCGGGAATGGCCTCGGTACCTGCCCGATACCCACAGTACGAAAAATCGGGGATGCGGTTGCCGAGAGAATCGGGGGTGTAAACCAAATGCCCCTGCTCATTTTGGTAAACAGGGGGTTGTTTCTTAACGGGTTTGGGAGTTTGAGCCTGAAGCTCACCTCTTATGGCCACCGTTAGAAAAAGGAATGTATGTAAAAAAAATGCTCTCAAAACGGACGTTTACTTAATTCGTTTATGATTTGGTCGGGTTGTGAGCAACCCTCAGCACGAGGAACATAATATTCGACATTCTGCCCTCTGCACTCGACATTTTATTCGTCGGGTTGTGAGCAACCCTCAGCACGAGGAACACAATATTCGACATTCTGCCCTCTGCACTCGACATTTTATTCGTCGGGTTGTGAGCAACCCTCAGCACGAGGAACACTAGGGCTTAACCTGTTTTACCGACACTACGCTATTGAGGTAGTCCTCGATATTGGTATAGCCATCCTTGTTTTTATCCGCACTTGCATCCGATGGGTCGCGTGGGTTGAGACCATTTTTAGTTTCCCAAGCATCAGGCATTCCGTCTTTATCGGTATCAGTATAGGGAGTTCCTTTGTAGTCAGGATACCCGCCTACTTGCGCAATGTCCGTAATAATACCTTGTTTGTACGAATCAATGGGCAAACGACGGTGCTTAAACTGCGTCTCAGGAAGTTTTACGCCTTCTAAATACGTAATTTTTCCCGTACGAACTTGCTCCACAATGCGCGTGTCCACGGGGTCACGTTTTGGCAACGTAGCTCCTGCATTGGCTAATACATAATCGTGGGCTTTGGCGGTAGGTAGAATCGTCATTTCGGGCATCGGAAGTGGCGCATTCACTTTGATGTCTGGCATGTATTTATCGGCATTTTTAAAGTTTTCGACTTGTACCCCACCGTTCCAGTTATCCTTGGTTACCACGTCGTTGCCTTCCACTACGTTACCGTTTACGTACGCCCGCCCAAACGTCAAGTAGCCCAATTTACTTCTGCCTGATTCGGGTTTCAAAATACGGTACCCGATGGGAGAATCTTTGGGGGTCAATGGCCCTGGCTTAAAGTAATTGTTGACAATGTTGTACATCGCGCGGTAATCACCGCCGTCCACCGAACGGTGTACCCAGTTAAAGACCACGTTATTGACAAAATTGAAAACTCCAAACCACCCTATCGAAGGATTACGCCCCGCGTTATCGGCCCAAAGGTTACGCATAAAGGTGCAGTTTTCGCCCCCTAACGTACTTCCAAAGGCGTGATTCCACGTATCTAATGCTTCCGAAAAAATAGAGTTTTGAATGGTAATGTTAACGGTCGGTAGCTTTTGTTCAATAGCTCCCGTGCTGTCGTTGTACATGTGGCGGTACATCGACATATTTTCGTCTAAGCCCCAGCTAGCCGAAACGTGGTCAATGATGATATTCCCAATGGGATTGCCACCAATGGAATCATCGCGACGACCAACAAAAGTTTCTCCCCGACGGAAGCGCATGTACCGAATCACTACGTCGTGGGTATTTATCCAAACCGACTCACCCGCTACGCAAACACCATCGCCTGGGGCAGTCTGCCCTGCAATCGTAACGTAAGGAGCGCGGATAATGAGAGGTGTTTTGAGGCGAATAATCCCTGCGACATTAAACACAATGGTTCGAGCGCCGCCTTGTTCGCACGCTTCCCGCAATGTACCTGGGCCATTGTCTTCTAAACTCGTAACGACATACACTTTACCCCCGCGACCGCCAAACGAAAAGGCTCCTCCCCCCTCTGCTCCTGGAAAGGCAGGAATCGAAGCTTGCGGCAAATCGACAGGGCGTGCTGCCCACGGAATGTACGGTTTTCCCTCGCGGGATTCTTTTTGAATAATGGGCAATGCCTTTTGCCAAGCGATATTCGACTGGTGCATCGCTTCTTTGAGCATATCGTCGCTGGCTTTTTGCACGTCTTGAGGAACTTGCGGATACTGGGCTACAACGGGTTGTTTTGTTCCCAACAACACCGCTATCACCAAAAGTGAGGCTGAAAATTTAGCCCGCAGATGACGCAGATTTTCAAGCGCAGATAACCGCTGATTTTTTAGAAAACCAGTATTGTATAATTCTAATTCTGGTGTGATTACTGTCTCTTTCATAGATGTGTTTTTTTAATATCCCCCCCGCCCCCTCACGGTAAGCCGTCGCGGTCTTATATTTTACCCCTCGCCTACAAGGAGAGGGGCAAGGGGTGAGGTGATTTTTATTTCAAAGGATCAAAGCCGCCGCCCCAGGTATTATTTTGAATAATCTTAGGGTTATTGTCAATGGCCGACTGCGGGATGGCAAAGAAATAATACTCTGGTTTCCAGTTGATTGCATATTTAGTATCCAATTGTTTCGTCACAATCGTAAAGTAATTGGTATAAGCTACGTCCAAATCAACGTTGTCGCGCGTCGTAGCAAAATCAGCAGGTACGCCCGTTGTTTTAAGATTAATGGTGACGCCCGTTCTTCTTTTGCCGTTCAACGTCTTCTCAATAAGTTTCCAACGGCGCAAATCCCAAAAACGTTTTCCTTCAAAAGCAAACTCAATCTGGCGCTCAAACAAAATCGCTTCAAACATTTCGGCACGCGTCATGCTCGCTTTTAGGCCGTACATTCCGTCGGTTCCTGCCTCAATTCCCGCTCTTTTACGGATGGCTTTGAGGTGCGTATATCCTTCGTCCAAATTATTGATTCCACAAGCACTTTCGGCTAAATTAAGCAACACTTCCGCAAAACGAATCTCAATCCAATCGGTTCCAGAAAACTGTACATCGCTTACGCCTACTGTTGGGTTAATCGCCTTTCGTGTATAAAAACCTGTGTTTGAAGCCTTTACTTCTACTGTCTTGTTACTCACAAAATACGTCCAAAGCTTGTACGATGTATTTCCATTCAAAGGCCAATTCACGCCATTGTACGCAATGGTTTTGTCAAAACGAGGATCACGGTTTTTGTAAAACAATTGGTCAGAATAAGTGTATTTGGTCGATTCTCCTGCTTTTTTACCATCTTTCATCGGGAACGCTTTTACCATTTCCCACGAAGGCTGGTTAGAACCTCCCGCTGTACCTGCGTACGATGGGCGAGTGGAGTTATCATAGCCGTTGTTTTTTCTGGTTTGGTCACCCGTTGACGTGTTAAAACCCGTCAAGAAAACCGCTTCTGGATTGTTCACTTCCTGAAACCACAGTTGGTCAAACGAGGCGTGTAAACCGTATCCGTTGGCCACTAGCAAATCATACGCTTGTTTGTTGGCTGCATACGAAGCTTGCCATTTAGCCGCATCGTCCGTTGGGTTAAACTGCGGACTTGCCGCGTACAACAAGGCACGACCTTTAAGCGCAGCAGCTCCGCCTTTGGTAATACGTCCCCAATCAGACGAGCCCCATTTTCCAGGCAAAAACAACATGGCAGAATCTAAATCGCTGACAATTTGCTTGTACGTTTCGGTGGTCGTATTTCTTGACAAAAACGCGGCTTCGCGGGCTTCTACTCCTACTGCTTGAAGTGGTTTTGTGACCAAAGGCACGCCTCCATACAAACGAACCAAGTCAAAATAACGCCATGCCCGAAAGAATTGAGCCTGCGCGTTGAGGCGGTTTTTAGTAGCTTGGGCAATTGTTCCTCCGTTTACATCATTGATAAAAGTATTGATTACCCGAATCTTCCCGTAGTTGTTTGTGGCGTTCAGCGCCGTTCCAAAATCCGCTACGTCGTTGACTAAAAGCGTCCCTTCAAAGTACTTACTCTCGCCAAACGACTCATCCGAAAGGTCAGGGCGCGTGCCCCACGTTCCTCCCCACGTAGGCAGGTTTTGGTCATAGATGTAGTCCAAGTTCATACGAGCAAGGACTGAGTCTTTAAAAATAACACTTCCGTTGACCGAGCCTAAATCGGTTTTATCGAGCACTTTTTCGCAGCTTGCCAATCCAAGCAGTCCCAAAAGGCTGAGTATAGAAAAATAGTTACGTTTCATTGTTGTCATTTGTTTTGTGGCAAACCACTTTTTTGTTCATTACTAACAGGTTACAACGCGGTTGTGAGCAACCGCTTCCACTACAAACCAAGATTTACCCCCAACGAGAACGAGCGCAAAGTTGGGTACGCATCGTAGCTTCCTGAGTACGCTTTGTAGCTGTATGGGTTGTAAAAATTGAATGGATTGACAGCTACGACATACACTTTAAGATTGCTCATTCCCAATTTCTTGGCTGCCTTTGCGGGTAATCCGTACGATATATTGAAGTTTCTCATCCCTGCCGACAACGAATTAGCAAACCAAAAATCAGACACCACTTGGTAAGTATCTCTATAATAAGGGCTTGGATAAGCGGCAGAAGTATTTTGTGGTGTCCAGTGATCAGCCCAGAACTGCGGGCGGTTGGCGGTCAAGGTTGCTTGATTACGCGCTGACGATTCGATGACGGCTTGTCCTCCAAACGAAGCCCCCATTACGACCGATACCGATAAGTTTTTGTAGGTAGTGCTTACGTTGAAACCCAGTCCGTAATGATTGTTTGCTTTTTTGGTTAAAAACAACTGGTCATCCGTCGTAATTTTTCCGTCGGGAGCGGTGTATTGTCCTGTTGCATCTTTGGGTCCTCTCACGTCCTGATAATAAAGCATTCCTGGCTTAGGAGCAGCCCCAAAAATGGTATAACCTGGGTTTTTCTCCAACCAGCTATCCACGTCTTGCTGCGTACGAAACATACCCGCATATTGGTAGCCTTGCACGCCCATGTCAGTAGATTTTCCGATAGGGTCTTCGTAAGTGCCAATTTTACCTTTGTCCACATCCACCTTCAATTGTTTGTTGTCACTCCACGACAAAAATGCGTTGACTTTGTACGTCCAATCATTGGTGATTTTATCAGCCCAGCCCAACGAAATTTCGTAGCCAAAACCATCGACTGACGCATAGTTTTCCGATGGAAGAGTAGCACCGACGAGCAATGGCACCGACGACGTAAGCGCCGTAAGCATATTGTAACGATGGTCGTAGAACGCATCTAGTCCTAGCGACAAGCGATTTTTCAAGAATTGAGCATCAATCCCGAAATTGTACTTGGTGTTGTTATCCCAACGTGCCTGACGGTTGGCCATGGCGTTGTTAGGGGAAATAATCAACGGACGGTCGCTGTTGCCACCAAATACCGCGCCTTTACCCGTTTGGATAGAGTAGCTCGTTAGCCAGTTGTATGCCTTGGTGGCATCTCCCCCCATGAATCCAACCGACCCACGGAATTTCAAGAAATCAATAAAAGAGACGTTGTTTTTGAAGAAATTCTCGTCCGAAATAACCCAACCAGCCGACACCGACGGGAAAAAGCCCCAGCGGTATTCGGGGGCGAAGTTGGTAGAGGCATCGTAGCGAGCGGCAACTTCGAGCAAGTACTTATTGCCGTAATTGTAGTTGATACGACCTGCATACGACAAGTTTCCTGATTCTGATTGGCTTTCAGAAGCCGTTTGAGTACCTGTGGCATAACGCATGTTGGGCAGCCCGCCGATGATGACACCTTCGGCCATGGCGGCCACGTTGTCGTAATTGGTTTCTGACTGCTCAAAGAAGGCAATTCCCGAAACATGATGTTTGCCAAATTGACGGTCGTAGTTCAAATAGCCATTAAATTGGTACGTATCGTTGTAGCTTGGGTTGATACGTACGCGGTCGCCATTGTTCATAGATACCGTCCGTAAAATATCGCCTCCATAAATGTGTTTATTCTGGCCTAACATACTGAACGCATACACATTATATTTCGTCCCGTATTGTTTTCCGAAGCTGTTGTCAAGGGTTTTGGCAAATAATACGCGGGCTTTTAATCCTTTGATGAAAGGTATTTCGTAGTCAATGTTGGCCGTAACGTTCAAGCCCGTATTACGTGTACGGGTAAAGTTGTCGGAGTTTTGCACTTCAAAAAAGTGAAACGCATCAACTGTATTTACGTTTCCTGCATTTGACAACAACACTGGAAGGCCGTTTACATACGGCGGGTTAAATTGAGGCGTAAATAACAACGACTTCATGTCGTTTTCGGGGTTTTCGCCACCTTGTTTGAGGTAATACATTTGTTTGTCGTACAAATCACCGCTCAACGACAAGCCCGTTTTTAGCCCTTTCGCCACCACGATATCAGCACTCGCACGGAACGTCCATTTGTTGGCGTTAATGTTGTCGAAATTGGCATTTTGGGCATTGTAGGTAATCCCTGCAAAGTACGTAGCCCGCTCGGTTCCTCCGCTTACGTTGAGCGCATGACGCATCACCGACGAAGGCTTCCACGCCATTTTTAACCAATCGTAGTTGTTTTGTTTAAAATGATCGAGTTCGTCTTGGGTATAAATTAATGGATCAGTAGCTGGGCGACCTGCCGCAAAGTTGAGGTTATTCATGTAGGTAGCATGTTCATATCCATTCATCATTTTGGGCAACATCGCCGCATCCGATACTCCTACCGAGCCACTGTAGCTAAATTTCGGAGCACCTGCTTTTCCGCGTTTGGTGCTTACTACCACTACCCCCTGGTTAGAACGCGCTCCGTAAATAGCAGCGGCAGCATCTTTCAAGACCGAAATTGCCTCTACTTCAGACACGTCCAATAAGTTGAAATCATCTTCGGTTCTTACGACGTTGTCAATGACGAACAACGGCCGCAGCGTACCTCCATCTTTTGACAAAATGATAGGATTCCGAACCGTCAACTGAGCATTGTCCCCTGGACGGCTCATTCCTCCCGAAACGCCTACCCCTGGCATTTGGCCTTGCAACGCCGCCGATAAGCTCCCAACGGGCAGCTCTTGAATGGCTTTCATGTCAACGGCAGCAACCGCCCCTGTAAGGCTCACTTTTTTCTGCGAACCATAACCGACCACAACGACTTCGCTGATGGAAGCTACGTCGTCGTCGAGGGTTAAGTTAATGTTGGTTTGGCCATTCACGGCCACTTCACGCATTTTGTACCCCACCGAACTAATCACTAGGATTTCGTTTCCTTTGGGTAAATCAATTTTAAAATTCCCTTCACCGTTGGTAAATGTCCCTACTTTCGTGCCTTTAATAATTACGTTGGCCCCTGGAATAGGTTGCCCAGCAGCGTCCTTTACATTTCCTGTTACGGTAATTGCGGCCGTTTTCACGGTTGTTTTTGGCGTAGTTCCTCCCTGTTTTTCGGCGTAGGAAACTCCCATAAAACAAACAGCTACTACCGCCGTGAGACACGCCTTGGTGAGGCTTTTGTCCCATGTTAGTTTGGTTTGTAAAAAAGGATTCATTGAAGAGTAATTGGATTAGTTTTGAACTTAGTTTGAGGTTTATTGGTATTTTGAAGTCGTGGTTGTGAGCAACCACGTGCACTGAGGCGCGGTTGTGAGCAACCGCTGGCACAGGCGCACGTTAGGATTTATTTTTTGCTTCTTTGATTCGTTTTTCCCAGTCTTGGCCCGCCTTTTTCATGTCAATTCCTTGGGCCGATAAGTAGTTGTTGATTTTGCCTTTGTACTTGCCAAACCACGCGTGTTTCTTTTCTGAGGTATCGGCGTCCATGGCCAACTCACGGGCTTCGGTGAGCCACGTCAGGATTTGAGCTTTTTGGGTTTCGGTCAAATCAGGGAGCATTTCTTGGTAGCCTCGGTACGTTTTTGGCAACACGCCGTACGTCATGCCGTCTTTTATTTGGTCAACTTGGGCGGGTGTAAGTTCTTTGGCAAGATCGGCAAGGTAACTAGCATGGAGTTGCGTGAGTTGGGCATTAGTCTCCGTCTCCAACTGTTTTACTTTTTCTTCCGATGGTTCGGTCAATGCTTTTTTAGCCGTTTTCAGCCCTTCGTGGATGGTATTCAGTCTGAGGTATTGTTGAGCAACTCGGCTGCTCACCCGTTTAAACTGGGCTGAATCAGGCAGTTGCAACGCCGCTACAATCTTTTGGGCGCGCTGCATCACTACTTGTTCGTACGACGCCTCTTTGCCGTTGGTTTGCCCCACTGCTGTAGTGGCAACGACCATAAAAACAAACAATAATTTTTTCATTTTCAATTAATTATATTTCTATCTAAACTCTTTTAATTCAACCATTTGCCCTTTCTTCATGGCCAATTTCGTCACTTTCCCCGCGTAGCGAAGGGTACAAGGGTTTCCCGCCGTTGAGGTAATTTTCAGGTTCGTGAGCTTGCCTTTTTCCCAGCTAAAATCCAGCTCAAAACCTCCTCTTGCTTTGATGCCCCGCACGGTTCCTTCCGATAACTCAGCGGGCAAAGCAGGGAGAATGTCAATAAACTGCGTGTGACTTTGTAGCAACATCTCAACGATGCCTGCCGAACCGCCAAAATTTCCATCAATCTGAAATGGCGGGTGCGCATCAAATAAATTGGCATACGAACCACCTGCTCCCGAGGCAGGGCGCAATAACATTTTTACCATTTTTTGGGCATGTTCTCCCTCTTTGAAACGTGCCCAAAAGTTGATTTTCCACGCCAAACTCCAACCCGTTCCTTCATCGCCACGGTATAGCAGCGATTGGCGGGCAGCTTTGGTCAACTCAGGCGTTTCGTCCCAATTGATTTCGTTGCCTGGGTGTAGCCCCCACAAGTGCGATATGTGGCGGTGTTTGTTGGTGGTATCGTCTTTGTCTTCGAGCCATTCTTGCAACTGCCCGTATTTTCCAATTTGGTTAGGGGCAATTTGAGCGTAGGTAGTTTGCAGTTTTTTTCGCCACGCTTCGTCGGTTTTGAGTACTTCCGACGCCGCGATGCAGCTTTTAAGTAATCCGCGAATGATTTGGTGATCCATCGTTGGCCCCGCTACCAGCCCTCCGTTTTCGGGCGAATTGGAGGGAGTACTAATCAACCAACCCGTTTTGGGGTCTTTGACCAAAAAATCCACAAAAAACACCGACGCTTCTTTCATCATCGGGTAGGCGGTTTTTTGTAAAAATTCACGGTCTTGCGTAAACAAGTAATGTTCCCACAAGTGCTGACAAAGCCACGCCGCTCCTGTGACCCAAATGCCGTGATTGGAAGCATTGATAGGGGTTGTGGTGCGCCAAATATCGGTATTGTGGTGTACGACCCAACCGCGTGCGTTGTAGTAAGTGCGGGCCGTTTCTTGCCCTGCCACCGACAATTCTTTCATCATTTTCAACAACGGCTCGTGCAACGGCGAAAGGTTGAGCACTTCGGCTCCCCAATAGTTCATTTCGGCGTTGATATTCGTGGTATATTTACTTCCCCAAGGAGGCGTCAGCAGGTCGTTCCAAATCCCCTGCAAATTGGCGGGGCGGGTGTTCGGTCGCGAACTAGAAATGAGTAAATAACGGCCGTATTGTACGTAGAGCGCCATTAAAGCAGGGTCTGAGGTTTGGCCAAACTGCGCAAGTCGTTGCTGAGTCGGTAGGGTTGCGGCGGCACTTTTACCCAAGTCAATCGAGAACGTTTGGTAGTACGATTGGTATTCTTTCAGGTGAGCCGTTCGTATTTCTTCGTACGTTTTTTTTCCAATAGCCGCGATTGTTTTTTCACAAAGCACCGTTGGGTTGGCCAAAATATCTTGGTAATTGACGTAGTTGGTCGCCGCTGCCAAGTAAAACGTAACCTTGTCGGCTTTTTCAATTTCAATGCCTTGGTCGGTGCATTTAAGCGTGCCATTCTGCAACTGCACTGTCAGGTAACTTTCCCCTTTCAACGCGCCATTTTTCACTTTTACCGACAATGCCAGCGTATGCTCATCCACTCGACGGAGCTGGTAATTTTTGTGAGGACTGCTCAACGCGGCTGTAAGAGACAAACTAGCTTTGCGGTCAGCTTCTAAGCGAACGACCATGACTTGTTGAGGCTGGCTCACAAAATACGTTCGGGTAAAACGCGTGCCATTGGCGCTGAAACTGGTTTTACAAAGTGCGTCCGATAAGCTGAGTTCGCGGCGATAGTTGCTGATTTCGCCCAAATCCGAAAACGATAGTACTAAGTCGCCAAACGGCTGATAATCGGCCTGGTATTTTGGAGTTACGGGCGGATTATCATCTTGAATTTTATATTTCCAAGGTTTTACCAACGAAATCAACGCACTCTGTTCGCCCTCAGGATAGAGCCCAATGGGCCGCGAAGTATCTTTATAACCTGCGATTCCTCCTTTATCTACGTAGTTAAGTACCTGAATCGCAATCACATTTCGTCCCGTTCGGAGTACATTGGCAGAAATGCGGTATTTGCGGGGATCCATATTATTGGTTGTACCCACCAGTTGCCCGTTGACGTACGTCAAATCGTAATCACGAACGCGGTTTAAGTCTAGCACTACGTTTTTTCCTTGCCAGTTGGCGGGAATATCGACCGTAGTACGAAACCAAACGGCGCCGTCAAGCCCCTCAAACCCGACGGTTTCCCAACCTTCATACGCTGGGACAGTCATCGTTTCCCAAGTCGCATCATCATAGTCTGGCAACGCAGGATTTCCCTTTAGCCCTTTCAAAGCCAGCATGTCGCTTGTCCACTGCTCCTTGTTGCCCGCTTGGGTTTTTAGCCCCATAAAATGGGTTTCGGCCAGTTGTTCCGCCGCTTTTTGTTTTCCTTCAGCCAACAACTGACGGATTTCGGCCAAGTACTTCGCCGCATCTTGTCGGTTAGGGTTACGCGGCTCGCCCGTCCAGAGGGTTTCTTCGTTGAACTGAATACGGTCTTTTTTTACCCCTCCAAACACCATCGCCCCTACTCTGCCGTTGCCAATGGGCAACGCTTCTGTCCACTTTTCGGCAGGAACATTGTACCACAGTTGATAGTCCTGTGCGTAAGCCCAAAGAGGAAGTAGGAGGATATGAAAAAGGAGTTTTTTCATCCGTTTAAGAGGCCTGAAAAATGGATTTGAGGTATTGGGTATTGGCTCCAAAATTTTTCTTGACGTTGTGCGGCTCTTTGGCATCTCGTGAACGCTCGATAACCAGCCAGCCGTCCCACTTCATTTCGTCGAGCGTTTCTTTTACTTTTTTAAGGTCGAGGCGGGTATTATGCTCAAGCCAAACCCCGTCTTCATCGGTGCAGTGAATTTGGCAAATACGCTTGCTACCCAGTATTTTAAGTTCTTTCAGCAAGTCTCGCCCTGCCTTGAGCGGATTAGAAAAATTGAAATAGATTTGAATGTGTTTTGAGCCTATTTCTTTCAATAATTCTACTTCTCCTTGAGCGCCCAGCGACGTTTCGATACCAATCACTACCCCTGCTTTTTTGGCCATTTTCCCCACTACTTTTAGGCGTTCGACAATCGCAGGTCTCAGCTCTGGGTTTTTGACCAAATCTCCCTGAACACCCAATGGCAAAAAACCTACCTTGACATTCATGGCTTTCATGGTATCAATGCAGTCTTGCAGCATGCGCTGGTACGTAGGGCGCGTCGCAAACGACTGGGCATAAAAACCCGTCATTGCCAATGAGCATATCTCCAACTGTAACTCTTTGGCTTTGTCCAAAAACTGCTGGCGCACTTCGGGCTTCGCCAATTGGTTATCAAAGGTTTCCCGATTACCCAAACCTCCCATGTCGATTTCGAGTCCGTCGGCACCAATCTCTTTGGTTAGCTGGAAAGCACTTAATTTTTGGCGTTTCAAAATCATCAAATCCACTACTGCTACTTTGTAACGGTGACTTGAACCCGCCCACCCACGCGCCACTCCCAGTAGCATACTTGCAATTAGTACGCTACTTTGTTTCAGGAATTGACGACGTTGGGTGAGCATGGGTACTTATTTATGGTTATTAGAGGATTCAGCTAATTAGTTAATTTGAAAATTAGCAAATTTGAAAATGAAGGAATTCAGGCTGTCGATAGCTTAGTACAATCATTTTCAAATTGCCGAATTATCACATTTTCAAATTATTAAGGTTGAGGAGCTTTGTACCCGTCCAACTCAGGCCATTTTCCTTCTTTGATGGGAATTAACTTCATTTTTTTTGGGTCAACTACCGCGTGTTTGATGCGCTGACGACGCCACGTATAAATCACATGAATCATTCCGTCGGCCGTCTGAATCACCGAAGGATACGAATATTGACTAATCGGTGAATCTTCCAAAATCACCGCTGCATCCCATTCTTTACCATCTTTTGAAACAGAAAGATGCAAGGGCGTGCGCGGGCCTTTGGCCAAGTCACCTGGAGGCAATACGTGATTGTAAACCAGCGCATGACGGCCGTCTTTGAGCGTCACGGCATCGGTACCAGAGTTGTTATTGGGCAAACTTGATTTGGCTAGTTCCGACCAAGTTTCGCCATTGTCATTTGACCACGCTTCTACTAACGCGCGATTACGGCTACGGGCCAAAATTTGCAATTTCCCCTTCCCGTGGTCGAGAATACTCGGCTGAATGGCATTCAAGGTTTTACCGTCGTTGATAGGACCTACTTTGCGCCATGTTTTGCCGAAATCAGGCGTCACTTCAAAGTGAATTTGCCAACCGCCTTTGCCTTCTGTACTGGTCGGGCTCATTAAGTTTCCGTTGGAAAGCAATACAGGTTTATTTTTAATCGGGCCTAAAAAACCTTCGGGCAGGGCTTTAGCTTCTGACCACGTAAGGCCACTGTTCGAGGAGGTCTTCAACCAGCCTTTCCACTCCGAAGGGCTGGGACCTATTTTGTAGAACAACATCAAATCACCGTTCGGAATTTGGTACAAAACGGGGTTCCAACACGCGTAGCGAAGTTTGTCGTTTACGATTCCGTCGGCTACATTCTGGGGAACTGTCCACTTACCATTTACTTGGCGACTTACCCAAATGCACACGTCGGGATTGCGTTCTTTGGTTCCTCCAAACCAAGCCGCGACCAAACCTTTGGGCGTCTCGGCGATAGTTGAGGCGTGGCTCTCAGGAAAAGGCGCGGTTTCAAAAATAAATTCATCTACTACTACTCCCGACTGCCATTTGGCCAATTGCGAAAAAGCAGCTTGAGTGACGACTAAGCAGAAGAAAAAAGGAATAAAAACACGTTGGATTACCATGAAAACAAAAGCTAATTGTGTTATTTCTTTGGTTAACTACTTCTAACAAACGAAGAAAAAAGCAACAAAAACAAAAACAAATGAAAGATTTTTCTTTTTTCTTTTCAGCTCATTTGTCGTTTTTCTCCGCCAATGGACTCTTCAGGGCTTCATTGTGTTGAGGTGGCTTCTTAAAAAAAGGCTTTTTGAGCCATTCAAAGGGGTTTTTGCAATTTTTCAAGAATTAACCGCCGAAACCTGATTACAATTATACTTTTTTAAAAAGAACTAACCCTCCTGAACTGTCTGCTTGAATAGAACTTTAGCTTTATTTATTAGCAATAAAAAAGGGAGCAAAGCGCTCCCTTGTCACGAAAAAATACGAAACTATGGTTTGGTTAAAAAAGGCTATTTAATTTTCGTTTCAAAAACCTTGTTTAAGAACTGAACGCTGTGGTTCAAGACGGGTTCAAACCAAGGGTGAAACAGTACAAATGTATGCGGCGCGTCGGGAAAAGAATGGACTTCAGAATAGATATGAAGCGCATCAAGTTTTCTCCGCATGTCGTCACGACCAGCGTGCATTCGGTCCACCGAGCTATTGATGAACAAAATAGGAGGCGTGTTTTTATTTACGTGATTTAACGCTCCAGCTTCATGCCACAGTTCAGTTTTTTGGGTTTTGTTGTACCCAAACCAATACGTAGCGGCCGAAATCCCTTTGCTGTCGTCGCCTTCTCCTGATTCGGGATGAACAAAGGCCAACGTTCCATCCAAATCAACAATGGCGTTCACTCGGCTTGAGAACGCCATGTACTCACCTTCACTTCCTTCAAAAGCTGGATTGTCGTTGGTTGTTCCTAGTAAGGCCGCCAATTGTCCTCCCGCCGAAAAGCCCAAAACGGCAATTTTATTGGGGTCAATCTGGTATTTTTTGGCATTGGCCCGCATCCAGCGTACCGCCGCTTTTAAATCATGGATGGCGGCGGGATACAACGCCTCCGTTGAAAGGCGGTACTCTACCGTAACGGCAACAAAGCCTTGTTCCGCTAATTTTTGGGCTAAAGGTACGTGATGTGTACGGTCGCCCGAACGCCAGCCGCCGCCGTGGATAACCAACACCGCTGGACGTAATTTTTTGGTTTTAGCTTTAGGGTAAAAGACATCTAATTGTAACGCTCGCGTCCCACTGATCGTAGCGTAAGTCACGTTTTTTTCTTCTGCGACCGAAGCAGGCAACGTAAACGTAACTTTGGCCGCTTGCGGGTATTGTTTTTGAAGTTGAGAAAAAGCTTTAGGGACGTTGAACGACGTATCAGGGATATTTGTCAAGCCAAACGTCAACAGTGGCCCTTGTGGATTCCATTGGTCTTTACCTCCAAGTACTTGGGCAACGGTATATTTCTGAGCCTCTGCCTCCGTCAATTGTTTAGACCAAGCGACTCGCTTTGACGACACTGCCCCCGCTCCTTTTGAACCATATTCGGCATAAAAAGTCGTTTTTTCGGCGTGAACCTTATCCCAATTATGCCAGCCTTCGGGCTTCACCACGTTCGACATCGTACAGTTCAAAAACACCGTTTGGGCATAATCTCGCCAAGGCCGTCCTAAATACACACTTGCCTCAGGTGACTCACCGTCGAGTGTACATTCATTGAATACAAAACCATGCGCTTGCCCTTGGGGAGTGGAGGCTGCCGTGTAATACCCTCCGTTGAGTTTTGACCGAATGTGGCATCGTTGAAAATAGGCCGTAGCCCAGCCAAAAATAAAATCAACCGTTCCTTCAATGTAACAATCCTGATAGTACTGACGAGTCTCTTCACGCTTGGGATATAGGGTATCTTGGCATCCTAAAAAACGGCAATTGATGAAACGAGCACGGTCTCCGTCCACAAGCATTGCTACGGCTTGCCCAACAGGACCTGCGGAGTTGGCAAAGGTGATGTTGATGGCTGTAAAGTCGTTGGCAACAATCCGAGTGGAGGTTGAAGTAGTCGTGCCTAATTTAACGCCTTGTGGGTTTATTTTACCCGAAAAATCATCGTACGTCAAAATCGTATTTTCGGGGTTTTCTCCCATAATAGTGACGTGGTTTTTGGTTGAATCAAGGGTCAGTTTTTCCTTGTAAACGCCTTTTTTGATGCGAATGAGCACTCCTTTCATATTGTTGAGCGGAATGGCGTTGAATGCCGCTTGCACCGTCGTAAAATCTCCCGAACCGTCTTGCGCAACAATCAACAAGTTTTTAGAGGTTGTCTGGGCAAACAACGACCCCGTCAACAACAGATACAGCAAAAAGGCGTTTTTCATATTTTTTATTGTTTATCGCTCACGCTCGTCACGACTTGCAGTCGGGACGGGCATGGCTTAAAGTCTCTGACTTGCATCTCAATAATTAACGTCGGAGACGTTAAACCAAGGCGTCCCCGACTTACAGTCAGGGACAGGGTTATTTTTCCCACTTTTGTACCCAGTTGGGGTACTCGGTAGATAAAAGTTTTGTGGGCCAGTTGCCATAGTAGGCATAGCCCACGCGGCGCTCGTTTTCGATTTCGGCCAAGGTCGCCCTTGGTACACTATCGCGCCCCGTAAAAAATGGTTTATTGGTGTCGAGTTCATAAAATCGCGCCCATAAAGTCGATGTAGGGTCGGTGACCACGATACGGTCTTTACCCTTGGGCTGCGATGCATCTACCACATTATCAACGCGAATACCTACTATTTTTACTGAGTCTAGCCACGCTACTGCGGCCTGAATCGCTCTTTTGATTTCGGGAGACGGGTTGTCGATAGCCATCAAGAACTGGATAATTCCCACGCTTTCATTTCCGCTCAACGACGGCAACTCAAACGCCCTAGCTTTAGCGGGCAGCAGCGTTTTTCGGTCGTGTTGGGCACACCAAGCAGTAAGTTTTCCGTGTTGTACGTATTGGGTTTTCAGAATGCAGTCGATTCCCTTCGCCATTGCGGCTTTGGCTTGGGGAATCAAGGTTTTTACTGCATCAAAATCATTTTTGCCATCGGTAATGTTTTTAAAAATCCACATCACATCCATCATCGCTTGGTCGTTGTAAGTGATGTGTTTATGGTATCCACTGGTATCTGGGAAGAACTGTCCCCAGCCTCCTGCGGAGTTTTGCGCCGTCAACAGATACTTTATCCCATTTTCAGCTGCTTTCAAATAGGCTGTATTTTGGGTCTTTTTGAAAGCCGACACCAACGCATTTATTTCACGGGTAGTCGCTTTATCGTCGATGGTCGCGTCAAGTTTTGCTTTTTCTGCGAGCAGCGTCGCTTTTTGAGTTGAGGTCAAGACGAGGTCATAATTGATCGGGTCACCTCCTGGCTGCGGCCAACCACCGTTGTTTCGTTGAAACAGCAACATTCGCTCGGCCACCGAGTCTTTGGCCGCTTCTTGCAGGGTAGAAATACCATACGAGCAACCTCCTATTCCCAAAAATGGCAATAAAAAGATGCCCATTAAACTTCCAGTAAGAAGTTTTTTTGAATAAGTATAAATGTGCTGTTTCATAGGGTTTGATTAGACCTATAAGGTTTTGGAAACCTTATAGGTCTATCGTTAAGATTAATAACCTGGATTTTGCTTTAATTTCCCTTGGTAAGCATCTACGGTTGCTTGGTCATATGGGAATAACTCACTTTTACCAGTCACAAAGAAACGAGCGATTCCTGCGTGTAATTGTACCCCGTCGATTAGGTTAGTGGTTAAGTGCTGACGCCAATCCAAACGCGTCCAACCCGTTGGAGCCGTTGTGGTTGTGCTTGGTTTGTAGAAAGAATTCTGCCATTGAATTTCTTCGCCATTATTTCGCCAGAAAATATACTGAGGCACGTTGGCATAAGCTCCTTTAGCATCGCGAATATCTTGGATTTTTTGGCGCGTTTCGGCAATTTTTTGGGCCAATAAATTCCAGCGAATCAAGTCAAACTTACGAATCCCTTCGCTTCCAAACTCCAAATAACGCTCATTGACGATGGCGTTGAAAAAGCCGTCTTTATCCGTAGGAGTTTTGCCAATTTTACTCTCATTACCTTTGTATGCTCTTTTACGCACTTCCTCAAAGGCGGCAATTGCGGCAGCCGTTGGGCTTCCATTCAATTCATTTTCAGCCTCGGCAAACATCAATAAGACATCGGCAAAACGAATCAACGGCCAGTTATACCCTACGTTTAAAGCCGTACCTGGCAGCAATGGGTTACGCCAATCTTTACGGAATTTGCCATCGGTAATTTCGCCTAAACGACGAGGAGTTTTTACGTTGGTAGCTCCCACTGCATACAGCGTAGTTGTTACGTCTCGACGCGTATCGGTAGAGTCAAACGCGTAGAAATAGTTGGGCAATACCAACAAACCACCGCCTCCTGTGCCATAACGCGACGAAGCATTGACCGATGGGCCGTTGTAATTCCCCATGCGGCTATCAGAGTTAGAATTGGAACCACCCGCTCCCACTTCAAAGATGATTTCACCGTAAGGGTCGTACGTAAACGACGTTAGCTTGCGCCAAACATCCTCAAAACTTGGATTCAGCGTATGTTCTCCGCGCTTTGCCAATAGGTCGGCGCATTCATCGCGCGCAATTTTGATGTACGTTTGGTAATCGGCATTACGTTCTATTTTACCACTGCTACGCAACGCGTACCCTCCTCTAAACATCGCCAATTTTGCTCGAAGTGCTTTTACCGCCCCTTTCGTCACTCGCTCATTACGAACGGGAATTTCAGTACGCCAAGGCACGAGGTCGGTGGCCACTTTGAGGTCCTCAATGAGTCTTTTGTAGGTTTCATCACGGTCTGCCTGCGGGATAAACAAATCGCTCTGTTTGTAGGCAGGCTCAAAAGGAGCGGGTACATCACCCCAGTTACGAAGTAATTCGAACATAAATTGAGCTCTTAACGTCAATACTTCTCCGTGCAAACGACGCAATTCTTTCTTCTCAGCCTCGGTTCCGTTGGTATAAAGTGCCATTTGCGGAATTTGCTCAATACACAAATTGGCTTTCTCAATACCACGGTACAATTGCAAAAACGGGTTACGAATTTCAGTATTGGTCAACAACAACTGATAGCGCCCGATTCCACGGCGACCGTTGTCGATGTTTCCCGACACAATCATTTCATCCGAATCGTATGGGTAATACATGTTGATACGAATCCCATAGCCGTTGTCGCCCATGAGTTCATCATAGACACCAATCACGGCGTTGGTGGCATTGGCAAGGTTAGAAAACGCGTCCGAAATGCTAATTTGAGACTTTGGCTGTATTTCCAAATACTCTTTACAGCCCGTTACTGTCATCATCATCACAGCAAACGGAAGCCCCAAAGTGGCTATTTTTTTAAGTAATTTATTCATTTCTATCAAAAGTTAGAATGTCTTAAAATCAGTTTTAGTACGTGTTAGAAAGTTACATTTACGCCAATTACCCACGTTTTTGCCCGAGGATAACCCGCAAAATCGACACCTTGCGTCAATGGGTCAGCACGGCGCGTGTTTACTTCTGGGTCGTAGCCCGTATATTTCGTAAAGGTGGCTAGGTTGTTGACCGTTGCGTACGCTCTAAAACGCGAAATCTTGATTTTCTTCAAAAACTCATTCGGCAATGAATAACCCACCGTCAAGTTATTTACCCGTAAAAATGAACCATCCTCTACCGCCCACGAGTGCAACCAATAACGTTGTACCCGCACAGGCGACCAAATGGTGGCATTTGCATTGATGGCTGCTAATTCGGTAGGATCCGTTACCACCGCACCTTGGTCGTTGATGTTGGTCCAGCGGTTTTTCATGAAAGAAAGCATGTTCAAGTTCGGGAACGCGCCGTCCGTCATTTCAATTTTGTTGGCGTTATAAATATCGTTACCCACTACCCAGTTTAAAAACAAACTCAAGTCAAAGTTTTTATAGACCACTTGGTTGTTCCAGCCACCGATAAATTTCGGGTTTGCATTCCCAATCACCGTACGGTCTTTATCGGCCGTAATCAAGCCATCGCCGTCGATGTCTTTCCATTTCAACATTCCTGGCTGCGGCGTTCCGTACACCGAGTTGACAGGTACGCCCGGTTTGATGGTGTAAGCTTTGGTTGTTTCGTTGTAGGTAAAATCTTCAATTTTATAGTAGCCATCGGTCACAAAGCCGTACATCAATCCTACTGGCTCACCCACTTTCACCAAATAGTCATCCGTTCCATCCGACCCTTGCCATCCAGAGTTACGAGTCAATTGAGTCACCGTTCCAAGGCTTGTTACAGTATTCTTATTGGTCGAAATATTAAAACTTGAGTTCCAAGTGATGTCTTTCTTTTGAAGAATGTACGCATTCAACTGCAACTCAACACCTTTGTTGGTGGTCGAGCCTAAGTTTTTGATTTGTGAAGAATAACCCGACGTCGGCGGAATGGCTACGGCCAAAAGTAAGTTATTCCCTGAGTTTTTGTAGGCGTCAATGGACACTTGGAAGCGGTTGTTTAAAAACGAAAGGTCAAGACCGACATTTTGCGACACGTTTGACTCCCACTTCAAATCTTCGTTTGCCAGCGCCACAGGGGCATAACCTGGTACTACGGTGTGGTTGAGCGCATATTCTCCCGTTACGCCGTACAATTGTTGGTACAACAAATCACCAATACGGTTGTTCCCCGCTACCCCGTACCCAAGACGAAGCTTTCCATCGGTCAAGATTTGATTATTTTTCAAAAAATCTTCTTTCGTAAAGCGCCAAGCCAAGGTTCCCGAAGGAAACACCAACGCTCCGTTTTCGTACTTAAACTTGGTAGAACGGTCAGAGCGCAATGACACCGTTGCCAAGTATTTATCATTGTACCCGTAGCTCACGCGTCCAAACAACGAAAATAAGCGGTTAGGCGGCGTTTCGTTTGAGCTTGGGCGAGGCTGCGCTGCCCCCGTAGGTGCCGAGCCCAATCCCATGTTCGCCAAAGCTTGCTCCGCCGAAATATCCGTTGGAAAATAACGCGTCTCCATCAACGTACTCTTTGACGCATTATGGTAAATCTCTTGTCCCGCAATCACGTTCAAGTCGTGCTTGTTGTCAAATTTCTTGGCGTACTGCAAGGTATTTGAGTTGTTGATGGTCACAGTTCCTTGCTGTAAAATCGAAGCTACTGGCTGCGACGCGTAGTTACGCGCTGTGCCCGTAATTTTACTCCAAAACGAGTTGGTTTGCGCGTCGTTATTATCAATACCTACCGTAGTTTTGAACGTCAAGTTTTTCAAAATGGAATAGCTCGCGTACCCACTCAAGTTAATGGCCTTCGTGTATGCTTTGCGGTATTCGGCTTGGGTCATCAAAATGGGGTTCACCAAGTTTCCTGACGAAATATAGAGGTTTTCGTCAAAATCATCTACCTCGGGCTGCGCTGCCACTAGCAGTGGGCGATACTGCACTGAATGGCGCAGGCGGTTGGTTGACTTAGTACCGCTTGCCGTCGTTCCTGCCCCATTCACAGTCTGGTTCAAATAACGAACGTTGAACCCTAAACGTAACTTATCATTGGTTTTATGATCCATCTTGAACGTGGCCAAGTAGCGGTCAAAACCCGACTCCAATAGCACGCCATCTTCACGGTTGGCGGTCAAACTCAAATTGTAATTGGTATTCGCATTTCCACCGTTTACGTTTAAATTATGGTTTTGGTACTGCGCTCTCCTACCAAACACCTCTTCCTGCCAATCAATCGGCGTAACAGTTTTGTACTGATTGATATTTTCCCACGTTCCGTACATATCCGAAAAGCTTTTCTCGGCAGTGACATCATTACGGCTACGCTCGTATTGCCAACGCACAAAATCGTACGGGTTCATTACGTCCAATTTTTTAAAGATTTCGCGGAAACCAACCGAGCCGTTGTAACTAACGGTTGTTTTGCCATTTTTACCCGACTTGGTGGTGATAATCACTACGCCGTTGGCACCACGCGCGCCATAAATAGCGGTCGTTGAAGCATCTTTCAATACGTCAATAGTCTCGATGTCTTGGGGCGACAGAAAACTAAGCGCATTTTCGACCTGAATCCCATCCACGATATAAATGGGCGAATTGTCTTGGGTAATCGAACCACCCCCACGAATACGAATCTGAATATCAGCCCCTGGCGCTCCTTCCGAAGTCGTTACGCGCACCCCAGCCAAACGCCCTGTGAGGGCTTCGGCAGCATTGGTCAACGGAATATCTTTCAATTGTTTTGCGCCAACTGACGATACAGACCCCGTCAAATCACGGCGATTGATGGCATCTCCGTAGCCAATTACGACCACTTCTTCGAGCATCTTTTGATCGGTTTTTAGGGCAACAGAAACTTCCGAACGAGCGCCTAAAACGACCGTTTCGGGCAAATACCCTACAAAGCTGAAAATAATCGCCGTTTCTTTTTTATCGGGAACGTTGATGGTAAACTTCCCGTCAGTGTTGGTCGTCGTTCCTACCGACGAGCCTTTCACCAAGATACTTACCCCAGGTAGGGTTTCGCCTGTATTGCCGTCGGTCACAGTCCCCGTCACCCGACGGTTTTGCGACCATCCCACCGACATACAGCCCAGCAGTAACAGCAGTGTGAATAATTGTTTTTTCATATCAAGTGTTAGTTAAATTAAGTAAATGAGCAATCGTTATCGTAATGAAAGAATAGGTACTCCATCCATATCGGTAAAATCTTTGTTTTCACCCGCCATGCCCCAAATGAATGAGTAGCTAGACGTACCACAACCAGAATGTACCGACCACGGTGGCGAAATAATTGCTTGGTGGTTGGCTACCCACAGGTGACGCGTTTGAGTAGGTTCGCCCATCAAATGCAACACGGCGTGGTTTTCGGGAATATCGAAATAGCAATACGCTTCCATACGGCGGTCGTGGGTGTGCGACGGCATGGTATTCCAAACGCTACCTGGCTGAAGCACCGTCAAACCCATGACCAACTGGCAGCTCTGAATCCCTCCCTCGTGGATGTATTTGTAAATGGTACGGTGGTTAGAAGTTTCGAGTGTTCCCAACGTAACGGGTGATGCCTCTTCTTTGGTAAATGCACGGTTGGGGAAAGTATGATGCGCGGGCGACGACAACAAGAAAAAGCGCGCGGGGTTTTCGCCATCTTCACTTTGAAAACTCACTTGCTGCGTACCTTTCCCAAGATACAAACAGCCCAGCTTATCCAACTCAAACACCTGTCCATCAGCCACTACCGACCCTTTTCCTGCCACATTGATTATTCCTAATTCACGACGTTCCAAAAAGAAATTGGCTTTGAGTGCATCGTGGGTTTCGAGCGTCACCGCCGATTGCACTGGCATTACTCCCCCCGCCAATACGCGGTCGTAGTGAGAATAGACCCACGTGATTTGGTCGGGAGAAAACAAGTTTTCAATCAAAAAGTTTTCCCGCAACTCCTCGGTATTCATTTGGGCTACTTCCTTTCGGCTACTTTCGTGTCTGATTTGCATTTGGTTTTTTATTTTCAGTCGATTTGTTCGTTTAGTAAAAAATTAGCGACCCATCCAACCACCATCGACGGTCAGAATGGTACCGTGGACATAGTCTGAAGCCGACGAGGCCAAAAACACGGCAGGTCCTTTAAAATCCTCGGGTTGTCCCCAGCGGGCGGCAGGAATACGGCCCAAAATTGCGGCACTTCGGTCTTCATCGGCACGGAGTGCCGACGTGTTGGCCGTGGCAATGTAGCCTGGCGCGATGGCGTTGACGTTGACTCCTTTAGACGCCCACTCGTTGGCTAGCGCTTTCACTACACTCCCAATAGCTCCCTTACTGGCGGCGTAACCTGGCACGTTGATTCCTCCTTGAAAAGTGAGCATAGATGCCGTAAAAACGATTTTTCCGTAACCGCGCGCTATCATTTCTTTCCCAAACTCCCTCGCCAAAATGAATTGAGCGTCCAAGTTCACCGAAAGTACTTGGTCCCAATATTCGTCGGAATGCTCGGCGGCTGGATTCCTCAAAATAATCCCCGCGTTATTGAACAAGATGTCTATTTGAGCAATATCTTCTTTGACTCGTTTGATAAATTGGTACAACGAATCTCGGTTGCCTAAATCTGCTTGGTAAGGACTAAATTTCCGTCCCAATGCCGTGACGGCCTTTTCGATTCCACTTCCTTCCAGAGGCATCGAGCGCGATACCCCCACAATATCAGCCCCTGCTTCGGCCAAGCCCACGGCCATGGCCATTCCGATACCACTATCGCATCCCGAAACCAACGCCACTTTGCCCGTCAAGCTAAAGTTGTTCATTCGTATTAAATTTTAATTTTTTTTAGAAACTGAACTATGGTTACTCCACCTCCCTCTTGGAGAGTTGTATTCAAGTTTATGACGACTTTATAGTACATTACAAATAAATTGTTGACTTTTTTTATGCAATCGTTGTCGGTAACGTTGCCAAAAAGAGCAGTTTTTACTTTTAAGGATTTTTTTTTAGTTACTTTACAAAAAAGTGTATCTTCACCTCTCCAAATTATTTCCTTTACTATCAGAGGGATAAATTGTACAAAACCAACATTTAGGACTGTGGAAGTGATTACGATCAAAGACATTGCGAAAGCTCTCAACCTTTCGACCTCAACTGTTTCAAGAGCTTTGCGGGGGAGTTATGAAATTAACCCCGAAACCAAACGGCTCGTGATGGAGTATGCCGAACGCATGAACTATCGCCCCAACCCCATCGCGCTTAGTCTGAAAGAAAACCGAAGCCGTTCGATTGGGATCATTATTCCCGAAATCGCCAACAACTTCTTTTCGCAGGCCATCAATGGCATGGAGTCGATTGCTTATAATCGAGGGTACCATGTAGTTATTTCGCAAAATCATGAATCGTACGAGCGAGAGCTGGTCAATACCCAATACCTCGCCCAACGCCGCGTCGATGGGCTTATCGTGTCTCTTTCGGGAGAAAGCAATGATTTAGAGCACTTTAAAGAGTTACAAACCAAGGGAATGCCGATTGTTTTTTTTGACCGCGTTCCGCAAGATTATATCACCCATAAAGTAACCGCCGACAACTTTGTAGGGGCTTATGAAGCCACAGCGCATTTGATTCAGCAAGGTTACAGGCGAATTGCGCACCTTACAAGTCCGTCTTGGTTATCAATCACTTACGAACGACTTGAAGGTTACAAAAAGGCACTTCAAAACCACGGAATACCCATTGAAGAATCATACATCAAATACTGTAGCCACGGCGGAATGAATCCTGACGAAGTGGAAAAAGCCGTCCTCGAACTCATTCATCATCCCGAACGCCCCGACGCGATTTTTTCCGCAGGCGACCGCCTTACTACTTCGTCGATGTCGCTAATCAAACGCGAAGGTTTACGCATTCCTGAAGACATTGCCATCGTCGGGTTTACCAACCTCATTTCGGCGCATTTACTCAGTCCTGCGCTCAGTGCCGTCACCCAGCCTGCCTACGAAATGGGACAACTTGCCACGGAGTTTTTAATCGATTTAATCGAACGCCCCAAAAGTACCATCCGTTTCGAAACCAAGCGTTTGGAAACCAAATTGGTCATTCGGGAATCGTCGCTGAAACCTGCTTGATGGTAGCTTCTTTTTTATTTGGAGTAAGATTTTACGTACTTTTAGCCAAATCTTACTCCAATGCCCCGTCTGTTTTATAGCCTCTTTCTTGTCTTTTTTTACGTCACTGGTTTCGCCCAACTCCGCGATACACTTTACCAATTTCGCCCCGACTCGGCCGTTTTTGTCCGCACTAAAGGTCCGTTGGCCTACCTCAATTATGGCCTGGGTGAAGACCGTTTGGGTGGGGCAAAAATGGCTTACCTCGACTCACTCGTTTTGCTGAAAGTAACGGGGCGATACAAAGACCAATACCGCGTTCGGCTGACTTCTACGCTATCGGCCTGGATTCCGCAAAACCTTACCCGTCGCGATACCATCGTCAAACCACCGATTCAGTACTTAACAACTTCGTGGAGAACGTGGGGCGATGACCGTTTTGACTATATTTCTATTCCACTCACGGAGCGTCTTCCTTATCGGAGTTGGCAAGAAATGAATCCTTCTCGGATTGTCGTTGATATTTTTGGGGCAACTACCAACACCAACTGGATTACACAGTTCAAGTCCGCCACCGAAATAAAACACGTTGATTACGAACAACTTGCCGATGAGCATTTGCGCGTAACCATCCAACTAGCCCACGCCCAGCATTGGGGGTACAAGATTGGGTACGAAGGCCGCCGCCTCGTGGTTCGAATCAAACACCAACCCGAAAAACTTAAACTTGACGGCCTCACAATTGCCATCGACGCAGGACACGGAGGTAGTAATTTGGGCGCGCGGGGTTTGCGCTCGAAGCAATGGGAGAAAGACCTGAATTTGAGCATCGCTTTACACCTCAAAAAAGAACTTGAAGACAAAGGGGCACGCGTTCTCATGACCCGAACCAACGATACGCTTTTTAACAACACCGACCGCATTGTACACTTCCGCGCGCTTCAACCTGATTTGTTGATTAGTATTCATAACAATGCCGCAGGAGATACCACCAAAACGCGCGGAACAAGTACGTACTACAAACACATTGGCTACCGACCACTAAGTCAAGCGGTATTGGAGCGTCTGCTCGAAATGGGACTTGTAGAATATGGTAACATCGGACGGTTCAATTTTGCGTTGAATAGCCCCATCGAATACCCCAATGTGCTTGTAGAAGGCGCGTTTATGAGTCACCCCGAAGACGAAGCGTTGTTGATAGAAGATGATTTTCGCAAAAAAATGGCGAAACAGATTCGTAAAGGCGTAGAAGATTGGTTGAAAGCCATCAAACGTAACGACAAAAAAGGAGGGTTGTGAACAACCCTCTCCACTGTGTATCGGGTTGCTCACAACCCGACGCTTGCTATTAATGTCGGCAAACTCTAAATCATCGGATGACGTTTGAATTCTTTGGTACGGTCAAAAAGGTAGCGGTACGTCGTATGAATTTTGTGAGGCACACCTCCCAAAAGCTCCGCAAAGCGCACCATTTTAGGGTTAAAATCACCAATCCAGTTAAATTCTAGTTCGGTATATTGGTAATTGGGACGCCAAGCCACACGCGTCGAAGCGAGGGCCATGGCCGACTCCACGCCTCGACCTTGATATTCAGGAATAACGCCAAAAATCACCCCAAACGCTTTGTAATTTTTCTTCCGTAGTTTATGGTACAAAAACTTGATTTTCCCAATTAAGTCTAGCTTGCCGTTGACGTGTTTGAAGATTTGGTTTAATTCAGGAAGCATAATAAAAAACGCCACAGGTTCCCCATCTCGATAGCCAAACCACATCATTTCTTCGTCCATGATGGGTTTCATCCGCTGCATAATGGCCTTGGCCTTTTCGGGAGTCATGTCGTCGGTACCGAGGTGTTTTGCCCAGGCTTTGTTATAAACCGTCCGAAAATCTTCCGCAAACTTACCCAACTCTTTTTTATCAATGTGTTTAAACGAAAACTCTGGATTATTTAAAATACGCTCTGCCCGTTCAAAAAACACCATATTTACTCGCTCCATAAATTTCTCTTTGTACATGTGCAAAAAGAACGTAAGCTGATTAAAGTAGGTCTGAAATCCGTAGGCTTCAAAGAAAGTTTGATAATAAGGAAAATGATACCCCATTCCGTAGAGAGGTTCTTTGTCAAAACCCTCCGTCAATAGTCCCCAAAAACGGTCGCGTTCGCCGAAATTAATCGGCCCATCCATGGCCTCCATGCCTTGTTCTTGCAACCATTTTTTACAAGTATCAAAAAGCGCAAAAGCAGTAGCTTGGTCTTCGATGCACTCAAAAAAACCCATTCCACCCGTAGGTTGGTCGTTTCCTTTCAGCACCGTTCCTTGGTTCACAAAAGCCGCCACTCGTCCGATGGTCTGGCCTTGGTCATCGACGGCAATCCAACGTACACACACACCACCCTTGAAATATTTATTTTTGTCAGGGTTAAAAGTATCCTCCACGTCCTTATCAAGTGGGCGAATCCAGTAAGAATTATCTTTATAGAGCCGCACGGGCAGCATCAAAAACTCGCACTGACGGGTAGTATCTGTTCCTACTTCAAGAATTTGCATAGTCTCAAAAATCAATCTCAGGTATCAATGGAGAGCGAAATTAGGCGATTCTAACCGATTATAGCGCATCTGAGGTGACAAAAAGCTAACTTTGCCTTCGATAATCTATCAAAACTCACCTCCCATGACTAAAAAACGGATTGCGATTTTTGCTTCGGGCTCTGGTTCTAATGCCGAAAAAATCGCCGAACATTTTGCCGCTAACCCCCAAGTAGAGATTTCGTTTATCCTCACCAACAATCCGCAAGCGGGGGTGATTGCCCGGGCACGCCGCCTTCACATTCCTGTGGTGGTATTCGACCGAACAACGTTTTATCACTCGCCCCGCATTATCGAATTTTTACAAAACCAACACATCGACCTAGTCGTTTTGGCGGGCTTTATGATGCTTATCCCCGAGGCAATGGTGCAGGCATTTCCCAATCAGATTGTCAATATTCACCCTGCTCTTCTTCCCAAATACGGCGGAAAAGGCATGTATGGGCATTTTGTCCATGAGGCAGTAGTCACCGCCCAAGAAACAGAATCGGGCATTACGATTCACTACGTAAACGAGCATTACGACGAAGGAGCTATTATTTTTCAAGCGACCTGCCCCGTCGTATCAACCGATACGCCAGAGGATGTTGCTAAAAAAATACAAGTACTAGAACACAAACATTTTCCCGAAGTGGTGGAGCAACTGTTGAACGCATAGTATAAAAAAAGCCGTGCCTCATCGGGACACGGCTTTACAACTATTTGGTTCTTAGCTTAAAGTGTAACTATGTTCGTTGATTAAAAAACGTATTTGTTCTCGGCAATCATCGCATCTGCGATACGGCGACGTGCATTTTTGGTATTGAACGGCTCAATCTTCGTGAAGCGTTTCAAGCCCATGAGCATCACGCGAAGCTCGTCGCCTTCTGCAAACGACATAATAGCCGATTTACCAGCGCTGTTCACTTTTTCTACCGCTTCGTGTAAGTAGCACATAGCCAGGTCTTTCTGTAACGCACAAGCCGCTTCGCCTTTGATACCGATTAGTTTTTCGGTACGCAAAACGGCTGATTCCGCCGCATAAATCTCAATGGCCATATCGGCTACATTCATCAAGACTTCTTGCTCGTCCGAAAGTTTCATCATAAACTTCTGCACAGCCGCTCCTGCTACCATCAAGGCTGCTTTTTTTAAGTTTTTGATTACTTTTTTCTCCGCCGCAAAAGGCACCTCATCGTCAGTGCTGCTAAAATCAGGGATCGACATGATTTCTTTGGCTACGGCCATCGCAGGCCCCATCAAATCAAGCTCACCTTTCATCGCACGTTTGAGGAGCATATCGACCGTCAACATGCGGTTGATTTCGTTTGTACCTTCAAAAATGCGGTTGATACGGCTATCGCGGTACGCACGGTCCATCGGTGCATCGGCCGAAAAGCCCATACCTCCATATACTTGCACCCCTTCATCTACCACATAATCAAGCACTTCCGAGCCGTGCACTTTCATCATGGCACACTCAATGGCAAACTGTTCCAAGGCTTTTAATTTCGCCTCGGCGTCGTTTACTCCTTTTGCTTTGAGGTCTTCAATGGCATCGTCGATATTTTGCCCTGCACGATACGAAGCCGACTCGGTAGCGTACAATTTCACGGCCATTTCCCCCAACTTGTGCTTGATAGCTCCAAAGTTGCTGATAGCCGTTCCGAATTGTTTACGTTCGTTAGCGTATTGTACCGCTTGGGCCGCTACTTGTTTCGCGCCACCCATGGTAGCTGCTGCTAGTTTGATACGGCCAATGTTAAGGATATTAACCGCAATCTTAAATCCATTTCCACGGTCTGAAAGCATATTTTCAACGGGAACGTGGCAATCGTTGAAGAAAACCTGACGCGTATCCGAGCCTTTAATACCCATTTTGTGCTCGGGTTCGTTCATCGTAATTCCACCAAACGTTTTCTCTACGATGAAAGCCGTCAAATTTTTATCGGTCTTGCCGCCTTCTTCGATTTTGGCAAATACAATAAATACATCGGCAAAACCACCGTTGGTAATCCACATTTTCTGGCCATTGAGCACGTAGCTTTTTCCGTCTTCGCTCAATACTGCTTTGGTTTTTCCCGAGTTCGCATCCGAACCCGAATCTGGCTCCGTCAAGCAGTACGCCGCTTTCCATTCGCCCGAAGCTAACTTTGGTAAGTAGTTTAATTTCTGTTCTTCATTTCCGTAATATACGATGGGCAATGTGCCAATCCCCGTGTGCGCCGACAATGCTACCGAGAAGGAATTTCCTGCCCCCGTTGCCTCAGCGACAAGCATCGACGTATTAAAGTTCATTCCAAATCCGCCATATTCTTCAGGAACCGCCGTTCCCAACAAACCCAACTCCCCTGCTTTATCAAGCAATGATGACATCAATTCAGGAGATTTTGCTTTGTCGATTTCTTCCACGCGAGGCCAAATTTCAGTCGCCAAAAAATCACGGCACGACTGGGCAATCATCAACTGTTCTTCGGTAAACTCTTCGGGAATAAACACTTGAGAGGCTTCCGTATCTTTAATCAAGAATTCTCCACCTTTGATACTGGCACGGTTTTCTACGGTTGTCATGGTTTTTCAGGAATTTTTAAACTGTTGTTATGCTTGCATACAAAATTAGAACAAACAAAAATAGTATGCAAGCATACTATTAAAAATTTTTAGCGGCTGAATTACTATCTTTGTAAAAAAAATCCAACGAGCATGGAAACTATCGCAAAAACAGAGAAGCAGTTGCGCCAAGAGCGGGCAGTAGCCTGGGCGAAAAGATTGTTGGCAAGCAAACGTGAATTGGAGAAAAAAATGGACGACGATGTTCAAAATAATCCTAAAGTTAAGGAATTGGTGAACCAAATTCGTAAAATGTAATATTCACATGTCTCAGTACTATGCCTTTTATTCAGAAACAGTAGAATATACCTATTACTTTTTTAAAACGAGTAATGGCATTATTTATGAAATAAGTTTTCGACCAACTCCTTATTTGTTTGAGACATCTTATCCTTTTGCTGAAAACGTTTTTGAATCTGTTATCAAGGTAATCGAAAAAAGCTCTGAGTCCTTAATCCCGTTCGATAAGAAGGTTAAACGTACAATTGCGGAAATATTCTACCATTTTTTTTCGGATAAGCAGCGCATCATAGTTTACATCTGTGACACTGCCGACACTCGTCATCGGGCAAGAGCAAGGAAATTTGGGGCATGGTTTGAAGAATTTAAACATGGCCAATTTGTTAAAGTAGATGCCACTATTGATGACTATTCTGATATAGTTTACCTGAACTCTCTAATTTTGCATACAGATAATCTTCACTTTGTAGAAATCATCGACGCCTTCCGAAAAGTGACGGGAGGCTATTCTGAAGATAAATGACCGAAACGCTTACACTATCGCCCGAAGTACTCGCCAAGTACGAAATCGTAATTGGTTTAGAAGTACACTGTCAGTTACAGACCCAAACCAAGATTTTTGCGGCCGACGCCAACCAGTTTGGTAGCAACCCCAATACCAATATCAGTGTCATTACGTTGGCCCACCCAGGTACTCTCCCAAAATTGAACAAAAAAGCCGTTGAGTACGCTGTTCGGATGGGGATTGCGTGTGGGTGCGAAATCACTCGCCACACGATTTTTGACCGTAAAAACTACTTTTATCCCGACCTACCCAAAGGCTATCAGTTGTCGCAAGACAAAGCGCCCATTTGTGTGGGGGGCGGAATTCCTGTTTCGTTCAAAGATAAAGCAGGAAAAACCGTGGAACGGACGGTAAAAATTCACCACATTCACTTAGAAGAAGATGCGGGAAAATCGGTACACGACGGCGCCGCTACCGATACCTTGCTTGACTACAACCGCGCAGGAACGCCACTCATCGAAATGGTAACCGACCCTTGCATTGGTTCGGCCGAAGAAGCGGGTGCGTTTTTGACAGCCGTTCGTCAACTCGTTCGTTTTATTGACATTTGCGATGGCAACATGGAAGAAGGCTCGTTGCGCTGCGATTTGAACATTTCCGTACGTTTGAAAGGGGCAACTGAATTTGGCACAAAGGTGGAAGTCAAAAACATGAACTCCATCCGAAACGTCATGAAAGCCGTGGAGACGGAGTTTCCTCGTCAAGTACAAATGGTCGAAAACGGTGAGACGATTTTGCAAGAAACGCGGATGTTTGACCCCGAAACGGGCGAAACTTCAGGAATGCGGATGAAGGAAACGATGAACGATTATCGTTATTTTCCCGAACCTGATTTGGCTCCCGTGTTTATTTCGGACGAATGGATGAACCAAATCCAAGCCGAAATGCCTCCGTTACCACGCGTTTTGTTCGAAAAATTCACCACTCAGTACGGGCTTTCGGCTGGTCATGCCACTACCCTCGTTGACACCAAAGACGTGGCGTTTTATTTTGAAGCACTCGGAGCCGCTTGTGGCAATTACCAAGCTGCGGCCAACTGGGTATTAGGTCCTGTAAAGACTTTCTTAAACGAAAACAACGACGCAACGGCCGAACAGTTTCCGCTTTCGCCCGCTCAATTGGCGGAAATTATTAAATTGGTAGAAAGCAATCAAGTAAGTCATACCACTGCATCGCAAAAGCTATTGCCTGTTTTACTCGAAAATCCGTCTTTATCGCCGCTTGACGTAGCCCAGCAAAACAATTGGTTGCAAAACAGCGACGCAGGTGCACTGGAGACCATTGTAGATGAGGTACTAGCGTCGATGCCCGACAAGGTAAAAGAATTCAAAAAAGGCAAAAAAGGCTTGATGGGCTTGTTTGTGGGCGAAGTGATGAAAAAATCAAAAGGCAGCGCCGACCCGAAAGTTGTCAATCAATTGTTGGGGCAAAAGCTCGCCTAGTCTCTATCGCCATTGTTGCCTAGTTAAAAGCTAGGCAACAATGGCGGCTTTTCTGTTCCTTTTTTCTTTGACTGAAATTTTACCAACTAAAAATACACTAACTTCTAATATTCAGGCGTTTAAATAGAAACTCTATCTACATAACGCCATGAAAAAACTGTCTATCTTCTTCTTTTTTTGGGGCATTGTTTTGACTTCTTATGCTACCCATCTCAAGGGAGGCTACATTCGCGTTGCACGAACTTCTACCCCTGGTTTAACTTATTCCATTGTAGTTTACTTATTGATAGATGAACGTGGTGGTTCGGCTGCCGCTGAAGGGCAAAGCAGTATCAACGTTTGCACGGGAGAAAACGGCCAAACAATAACGGCTTCTCGCCAAGCTCGACAGCTTTTATCCCAAGGGGCGGTTTCACTGAATACGTATCAAGCCCAATACACCTACGCTACTCCCAACACATTTACGGTATCGGTAGCTCTCGAAAATCGCGGTGACAACATTTCTAATTTCAACGCCATAAATACCCCTTTTTACATTCAAACAACTTTTTCAGCCAACGTCACTAATACTACACCAACGTTCAACGATGCCGTCTGGACGTACGTTGCAAGCACTTGGCAAACCTTCAATGGGGACTTTCGTGCCACCGACACCGAAGGAGACAGCCTTGTGTATCGAATAAGTAAAAGTAAGACCACCCGCACGACCTCTTGCACTGGAGAAGCTATCAACTCGTACCTTTACCCCAATGAAGTAACCCGCGAAGGTACGTTTAGGATTGATTCAAGAACAGGCTCGTTGGCATGGAACGCCCCCACTAAAATTGGGTATTATAGCTTTGTAGTCATCGTGGAAGAATGGAGAAACGGCGTCCGTATCAGCGAGTCCCAGTACGAAACCACCCTTCCCGTGGGCGATTTTGGGGGTACACCCATTCAGGTTCCGCCCTTTGAAGTTCCCAATAATCCTTCTGGCATCATTACGGGAATAGATCATTTGGAGACAAACAAACTTATCCTCGTTCCCTCCATAGCTCATACTAGAATCAATGCCATTTGGCAAGGAAAAACCACTTTACCTATTGTTTTTCAGCTCATTGATATGACGGGCAAAGTACTTGCAGAATATCAATCGTTGGGATTATCTTCCCTGCACGAACACAGTTTTGATACGACACAGCTCTCTGCGGGCACTTATTTGGTTCGAATAAATGCCGACAGAGTAGCTACGGGTAAATTTATTAAACAGTAATCGGTCGGTTACTCCACTGTAAACCACGTATAACTTTCAGGGTCAATCGTGACGGTCAACGATACTTCGTAGTTGCGGTTGAGGGTGTATTTTTTGGCCGTTGCCCCTTTTTCTTTAAACGTAGCAGACGACGTCAAGCCTGTGTAGTACAGCGGGACGTTGATTGTCCGCGTAATACGCTCCTTCGTTGGATTATACAGCATCAGAAAGCCTTTATTTTTCTGTTGCGGGTCAACATGAATAAAACCGTCCCAGTCGCGGCCGTCGGCGCGGCGCAGGTGAATCATGTCGGCGTTCAGAATGTCGCGGTACTGCTTGTACCACGCCACCGTTTTTGCCACCAGCTGACGGGTGGTTTCGGTATCGTACAGGCGCGGGCCACGGTAACAGGCCTGTACGCCCGCCCCGTAATACTGCACCATTAGCTGTTCATAATCCGTCAAATGCTCGCTCAATGGCTCCAGCACCGCCTCAGGGCCACCGCCCTGATAGCGCGTCAACGGCACAAAACCCCAACTCATGGCCGCCGTTTTTTCCATCGTGCCATCGTGGATGTTCTGGCGGTTCAGAATACGCTGCTGCTCGCGTGACAACGAGAAATTCACTTCCCGATACCCGATGGCGATTTTGTGCGTACCATCGAGGAAATACCAGTCCGGGGCGTTGATGTACACCCCGCGCTCGTTCAGCCAGCGGTATAATTCCTTCTGGATTTCCATTTGTCGCCACTGCGAATCGTCCAGCCCTTTGTGGCCTGGATGTACGGTTGAGCCACACACATCGCCCGGGTAAGGGCCGTCGTTTTCCCAGATATCAAACCCTGTTTTTGCAAAAAAGTGCTTGATTTTGTTGCGGTAAGCTAGTCCCCATTTACTGCCAAAACAAGGGGCATGACCAAAAAACGCACCACCGGGCTTGCCCGTTTTGGGGTCAACCACGTCATCCTCATCACTGATGCGTCGGCTACTGAACAGCGAATATCCGCCCAGCAGAATTTTTTTGCTATGCGCATAATCGGCCAATTCTTTCCAGCGAGCGATGTTTTTGGCGGTGCTGTCCTCCATATTCAGGTGGCTGCCAAAACTCAGAATGACCGCTTCGTAACCCGTGGCGGCGCATTGATCAATGCAGCTTCTGACTTCCTGATCATTTTTGCTCACCAAGTGCATAAAAATCGGATTTTGGGTCGTCCACGGCGCTACCGTTCGGTACATTTTCCGAATCATCAGCCCTCGCCGCTGACGGTCATAGCTATCCATCAACAACTCATGCGTCCGAACTGATTTGAACACCTCATTGGGTTGCAAATCAATGCCCGGGGCTTTTTCGGGATATACTTCCAGCAGGCAGGGCGTTTCAAAATTATAATTTACCTGCGAGGTATAAGTCGAGTCAATTTTCCAGTGCGTAGTCTGGTCGCTGATGTCGTAGCGCATGGCATTGTTGAAGGCGTAATTCGTTTCTACGTACATACCGTGCTGTTTTTTCATTTCCGTAGGCTTACCCACGACGGCACTTTCTTCCTCTACCAATGCCAATACCTCGTTGACCACCCGATTGAGTTTAAGCTCGCCCGTTTGTTTATTTTCAACCGACACCCATTTGACAATCAACGGAATACCGTCATAAAGTTCATAGTTAACCGTCACTTCCAGCCCTTTCACGGCTTCGGCCTGCGCTTTATAGCGGAAGGTCAGCACTTTGCCCGAAGGGCCTTTTTGGGTCGCTGCCCACGAATTGGCTTTCCAGTTCACAAACGGTTTTATTTCCGATACCGAATGACCCGTTGCCACAAAATCGTCTTTACCGACGGTAAATTTATCAACCCATTCGGGCAACAGATAAGCATTTTCTTTTTGGCCTATTAACCCGCCGATATTGTACATTTTACCGTTGACTACGATTTTGGCTTCGGGCTTAACGGCCCGTAAAAGCTGTTGACCATTCGACAGGTTTTTATAATCAATACAAACCACGTTGGGTTCGATGCGAAAAACCCGTTTGACCAGTCCGTTGTACAAAATGATGTTTTTGCCTTCGGTAATTACTTCGGCTTTTTGGGTAACGGGTGTCACCAACCAGTCGCCCAAAGCAGGTTTGTCGTAGCGGGATTGAGCTTGTAATTGTACAATGCTCATTACAATGAGAAAAAAAAGATTCAGCTTCATCTCAAAATACCGTAAGTCAAATGTTTATTTTTTACATTCCTATTTCAAACAATCGGTAGTGCCTACGGCGCAGCTTTTGCGCCGTAGGCGCTACCGATTTGTAGCCATAAATTCCCAGTTAATTTTTGTTGAATACCCAAACGGCTTTCCGCTGGCGGGCGTATCCATTTCGCCTTTGAGCTTACCATCAGCGCCTTTCGTTACCGACAATCGGGTGAACGAACGCGCCCCTTTTTCAAAGTCAAAGGTCGTTCCATCATCATCATAAAGCTGAAAACTTCCTGTCGCGGTGCCGTAGTGACGAACACTTAGCGGAAGTACTTCACCATTTTTAGGGGCTTGCCGACGGGTCGTTGTCATCGGGATAATGCCGCCGTCTTTTACAAACAGCGGAATTTTGTCCAATGCAGGCGTAACGGTAATTACCTGATTTTCGCCAACCTCTTTCCCCGTGTAGAAATCATACCATTTGCCTTGCGGCAGATATACCTCGCGGCTTTTTTCACCCGCAAACATCGGTGCCACCAACAGGTAATCGCCCATCATATACTGGTCTTTGATGTCTTTTTTAATACTCATGGCGTACGGATTGGCCGTCGCGTCAAACGTTCCTGCCACCGTCACCGACTTAAAACCAAAACCTTCGACCAGATTCATCGCCCTGAACGGCGGTTTTCCCTCAAACCGATACTGAGCAAACGTAGAATAAAGATAGGGTAATAGCTGCATCCTGAGATTTGCTACGTCGCGAACGGCTTGTTCTACCTCGGGAAACGACCACGGCTTCGTGCCATCGGCCCAGGCATTGAGCATGGCCATCGGCGAAAAACAAACCGACTGCATCCGTCGTACCCATTCTTCGGCCGTTTTGGATGCGCGCACCTCGGGCGTCCAGAGGACACCGATAAAACTACTATTTACCAATGCCGTAATAAAGTCTTTATGACTGTAATAATCGTTGTAAATCACGTAGGGAAAACTGCTCGCGCCCGCGTTGGATGCCCGCACCAGCCCATACGTCCGTTTATTAATTTCCCTGAACCAGCTACCTGTCATCTGCTGCACCATCAGCCCGTAGGTTTGCCGCATTTGCTCGGCACTCGTTCCCGACGGAAAGGTGGCTACATCAGGCCAAATCCAGTTGTCATAGCCGTCCACCTCGTCGATTTTGTAGCCGCCCACTCCGATATTGAGGTGCTGACTCATAAAATGCTCTTTAAATAACTGCCGAGCCTGTGGCATCGTAAAATCAGGCACAATCCCGTTCCAAACCGTGTGTGAACCCGTAAAAGGCTTGATTTTGGGGTACAACGTCCCGACGGGCGACACGTACGGGTTCATCCAGAGATTAGCGCTAATGCCTTTATCAGCCAGTTTTTTCAAGAAACCTTTGGGGTCGGGAAAACGCGTTTTCTCCCACTCGAACGTACACGGATACGCCATGCTGTGCCAACCTGGTTCTACACCAATGAAATCAAGCGGAAAATTGTGTTCTTCAAAGCTTTGTACTTCGTTCAGAATGTCGTCCTGCGAATACAAAGTCGGTACGCGCTGGGTGAAACCTAGTCCCCATTTGGGGGGCAAATACCCGCCACCATTCATGAGGTTATACCGTTGCACCACATTCATCGGCGTGGGTCCGCCAAAGACGTACAGCGTTGCCCCTTCGGCAGGAACGAGCATTTCCACCGCATCAGAATACGGCTGGGCTTCCCATTTTTTGTCGGTGTTGCGGTCGCGCAGGACGGGCGGGTGTTTGGCATCCGTCCGCACGGCCGTACCCGCATAGACCGTGATGTAACGGGCGGCATCTACCAGTACGCCGTAACCTTTGGACGACACATAAAACGGTACAGGAGCGTGGGTGCGGCCATTGTCTTTACTGCCGTAGTGGTCAACGTGCAGCTCCATGATTCGTCCGCGCTGATTGACGGTCTGGAAATTCAGGCCCAGCCCAAACAGCTGCTCGCCCTCTTCCAGCGGAAAGCGCAGGTAGGTTTTGCCGTCGATAACCCGCACGCTGATGTCGGTTTTTGCCAGCGGAAACGGCGTTTTAGGCAAGGCTGCCAGTGCTGTCAGGATGGGTTTGGCACCCACAGCGCCCAGCAAGCTGATTTTCTCAGGCTTGCCCGCCGTGGCTTTCCAGATGCCAGGCTGCACCTCCTGCCACTGGGGCGGAGCTTGGGCTCGGGAACAATGAAGTACTGTAAAGAATAAAAATGTGAGGAACAGACGTCGTTGGTGTTGCATGAAATCGGAAGGTTAGCAATTATCCCAATAGAACATTAGGGATAAAAGCCAACTCCTCTGCCAAACTCATCATGTTTGGGGCAACTACTTTTGCCTGAGAGCGTGGTTGTAAGCAACCACTTTCACCAACAAACGCGGTTGTGAGCAACCGCTGACACGTTTTCCGTGGTTGTGAGCAACCACGGGCACGGGGCGGCAACCACGGACACAGGGCTTTAACACGTTTTGACTAAATCCACTAACGTTTCTACCCAAATTGGGCTATCGTTGAGGCTTTCGACCAAATCCCAATGTTCACCACCTTCTTTTTCGAATACTTCTTTATATTCTTCACCTACTTCGAGGGTGGTTTCGAGGCAATCGGCAACAAAGGCAGGAGAGAAAGCTAAAACGCTCTTCATTCCTTTTTTGGGAAGCTCTTTGATAACGTCTTCAGTGTAGGGCTTAATCCACGGGTCATTGCCCAATCGTGACTGAAAACAGGTTGTATATTTTCCTTCAGGAATGTTGAGGGCTTTTACTAACAATCGAGTCGTTTCAAAACACTGCGCGCGGTAGCAGTGTTGGTTCATCGCGTGCAAGGTATCGCAGCAGCTGCCCAATTTACAGACTTCTTTGGTACAATCGCCTTTGCGAATTTGACGTTCAGGCAGTCCGTGGTAGCTAAAAATAAAGTGATCGTAATTATTGGCTTGCAGGTATTTTTGAGCATTTTGGACAAATCCTTGCAAAAATTTAGGGTGTGCCAAAAACTGGTTCACAAACTTTACCGAAGGCATTACTTGCCATTTTGAAAGCACCCGCATTACTTCTTCATATACCGAACCTGTGGTGGCAGAAGCATATTGAGGGAAAAATGGAATGACGATGATTTCGGTCAAGCCCATTTTTTGGAACTCCATCAATCGTGATTCAATACTTGGATTTTGATAACGCATTCCTAGTTTGACTACGTAATCATCCCCCAACGCTTCTTGCAGCATTTTTTCAACCGCCAACCCATACACTTTCAGCGGCGAACCTTCGGGAAGCCATACTTCTTTGTAGGTTTTGGCCGATTTTGGCGAGCGAAAGGGAGCAATGATGCCGTTGACCAACAAAAAACGAGGGATAAACGGAATGTCAATCACTCGCCCATCCATCAAAAATTCACGTAAATATTTGCGAACATCGGGGGTGTTGGGGCTATCAGGCGTACCGAGGTTTACAATAAAAACCCCCGTTTTACCAATATTTTTGGAAGTACTCGAACTAGGTTGCGACACAGATTGATTCATATTCATTAAAATACCTATCATTGTAACTCAATTCGAGGAAAAAAGTTCCTACGAATTTTTATGCAAATATACGAGGTAACTAGCACGGTGGATTGGAACACAATAGCCAAAACTCAAAATCAACCGTTACCTTTGTGACCTTTTTGCTTCTAAAAACAAATCCAAATTGCACGTACTATGGCATTCAAATTTGATTATCGTAAACCGTTGGTCATTTCCGAAATTGGCTGTAACCACATGGGTGACTTTGAAATCGCTAAAGAACTTATCAAGTTGTCGAAAGACTGCGGTGCCGATTACGCTAAATTTCAGAAGCGAAATGCCCGTGAATTGCTCACCGACGAACAATACAACACCCCTCACCCCGTACCCTACAACGCGTACGGAAATACTTACGGCGCGCACCGCGAATTTTTAGAGTTTACGTGGGAACAACACGCCGACCTCAAAGAGTACGCCGAGTCGATTGGCATTGGCTACGCCACCTCGGTGTGGGACATTACCTCCGCCCGAGAAATCGCCGCCCTTAAACCCGATTTTATCAAAGTTCCGTCGGCTTGTAACAACCACTACGAGATGCTTCAGTTGCTTCGCGACGAGTACGCGGGCGATATTCATATTTCTTCGGGAATGACGACGCTTGATGAAATCGAAGAATTGGTCAAGTTTTTTGAAGTGACCGACCAAGCCAAAAGTCGATTGGTGTTGTACAATTGTACATCGGGCTACCCTGTGCCTTTCAAAGACATTTGTTTACTGGAAATCAATCGTTTGTACGACCAATACGGCGACAGAGTTAAAGAAATTGGGTTTTCGGGACACCACTTGGGCATTGCCGCCGACGTTGCCGCTTATACTTTGGGAGCGCGCTGGATTGAACGCCATTTCACCAAAGACCGTACGTGGAAAGGAACGGACCACGCTGCCTCGCTTGAAGTTCCAGGTCTTCAAAAACTGGTACGGGATTTGACCCAAATCCAACAAGCCCTTACGTTTAAAAACAAGGAAATTTTGGACATCGAAGCTGAACAGCGCCACAAGCTCAAATATCGAAAAAATACAACTCCTCTTGCCTCCTAATTTTTATGGTGCAACCAAACGTTTTAGCCATCGTCCAAGCCCGCGGCGGAAGCAAAGGGCTTCCCAATAAAAACTTACTGCCCCTTGCTGGGCATCCCTTGGTGGCGTACAGTGTCAAAGCCGCCCTCGAAACCCCGTCCATTACCAGAACCATCATTTCAACCGACTCCGAAGCCATTGCGGAGGCAGCCCAAAAATACGGCGCCGAAGTTCCGTTTATACGTCCCGCAGAGTTTGCGCAAGACTTAAGCACTGATTTTGACGTATTTACGCACGCCCTCAACTGGTTTTGGGAAAACGAAGGCTATCGCCCCGACCTCGTCGTACAGCTACGGCCAACGTCGCCCGTACGGTCGGTTCGGCACATCGACGATGCCATTCAGACGCTTTGGAATACCCCCGAAGCCGATAGCATTCGTACCATTACTCCTACCCCCATCACGCCGTATAAAATGTGGGTCTATGACCCCGAAACGGCTACGATGAAACCGCTTTTGAGCCACCCTACTCTTCCTGAGTTTTACAACGAACCCCGTCAAAAACTCCCGCCCGTACATTGGCACATCGGGAACCTCGACGTCATTCGTCCGCACGTTATTTTGGAGAAAAAATCCATGTCAGGCTATCCTATTTTACCTTATGTCCTGCCTTTTGAGTATGCCATCGACATCGACGACCTTGCTGGTTTTCGCAAAGCCGAAGAAACCATGAATCAGGTCGAATGTGTCCGATTTGAGTAACACCTAATTCCCAAAAACGTTATTCCTCATGCTCAAAAAATTCGCCATTTTAGCCGCAGCTAGCCTTCCCGTTTTATTTTTCTTTTGGTACGCCTATCATTTTAGCACCCCTTTTCCCAACGAGGACGATATTCCTGCCATTTTGGCTTTTATTAATCGGGCTTTTCCGTTTACTCCCGAAGCAGGACGATTGCTCTTTGTACCGTTTCGGGAACACGTGATTCTTCCCGCCAAACTCATTGCCTACCTCCAAGTGGCCGTCACGGGGCAGATGGATTTGAAAATGATGATTTTGCTGGGCAACCTTTTTTGGGCACGAATTTTATGGCTATTGTATCGTTCTTCGCAAGAAACCAAGCTTCCAACCCTGTATTTTTTGCCCGTTCCTTTCATTCTTTTTCAGGTTCAGTTTTCCGAAACGGCGCTTTGGCCCATGGCCCTTTGGTCTAACCTGATTGTGGTTTGGCTGGCGGTTGAATCGCTCAACTTATTGATTTCGGAGAAGAAAGAATTTTGGCGTTTTGGCTTGGCCTTTTTCCTCGGACTCACCGCCACCTTTTCCAATGGCAACGGTTTGTTGGTCTTGTTGATTGGTTTTGGGGTATTATTATTTCAAAGAGCCGCCCCCAAACGCCTTGTTTTGTGGGGAACCGCCAGCGTTTTTGTAATTTTGGCTTACCAATGGGCCAAATCGCTCGGAATTCCTGACACTTTTTACGGAGTTCAAAAAAATCCGCTGAAATGGCTGCTAGGAAGCATGATTTTCGTAGGAAACTACGGTGATTTTATTTCAGGAAGCCTCAAAAAAGTAGCCTTAGGACTTGGGTTTGTGCTTACGGCCGCACTTGTGGTGATTAATTTGGGGCAATGGAAAAAGCCTTCCTACGGCACTTCTTTCCATTTTCGAATGCTGGTCTTCTTTTTGTTTATTCTCGCAACGGCGGGAGGCGTTTCCATTTTACGCACCGAACCCGTTGGGCTAGATGCGATGTACTTGGGACGCTATCGGCATTATTCTGCATTGGCCGTAGCCCTTGTTTACTTGAGTAGTATGGTTTATTTGTATCCAAAACGCCACGCAAACTGGCTTTTTGCAGGAACGATGGCCGCAAGCCTTGTGGTAGGAGCGTTTTCTTACTACCGCGATTGGGGCTATCGCTACATGGACAATCAGCGTTTTTTTACCGACGCCTACAACATGCAGCACAACAACGCGCTGTATCTTGAAATGCCCGCTCCTCAGGAATTTGCCAGTATTTTTCAAGAAACTTTGGCCAAAAACCTACTGAAAGCCGACCTCACTAGCTTGGCGGACTTTAAGTGGCCTAGTTCTTCGGAAAAACTACCCTTGGCGCCCATCACCCTACACGTTGATCAATCTGCCGATACGACGCGTTGTGTGGAAGCATATACCGTACAATCAACCACGCCACAGTTTGAGCTTGCGCCAAACGCTATGTGGTTCTGGGCACTGAAGAGTGACCAACACACTTTCTTGTATCCTACAACTTCGCTCAAGACGAAGCCTGCGCAATTTGTGCGGCAACGAACGTACTTCCAACCTGGTTTTGTGGGAGAATTAGCCACGTGTCAGCTTCCCGAAGGAGAGTATCAGTTGTTTTTGGTGCATTTGGCCGAAAATAAAAAAGTGCAATTTTACACTACCAAGCAGACGATACGGCCTTAGGTTTCTCCTTCGTCGAAATGACAAAAATGACAATGATAAACTGAACGACCCAATGGCGATAAAACTCTTTTTAACCGATGTGGATGGCGTCATGACCGACGGCAGTATGTATTATACCGAAAGTGGCGACGAGTTGAAGCGTTTTCATACACACGACGGGATGGCGTTTGAATTGCTCCGTAAAGCGGGGATTAAAACGGGGATTGTGACCTCGGAAGATACCCAAATCGTGGCACGACGAGCGGCTAAAATCAAAGCCGATTATCTTTATCAAGGCAAACGCGACGGAGGAAAATTGGCCGCTGCCCAACAAATTTGCCAAGAACTTAACATCGGTCTTGAAGAAGTAGCCTACGTGGGAGACGACATCAATTGCTTCGAACTTCTGAGCGCAGTTGGCGTTGCGGCTTGTCCTGCCAATGCAGTCAAGGCCATCAAGGAAATTCCGAACATTCTATTACTCGAAAAAAAAGGCGGCGATGGTGCCGTGCGCGAGTTTGTGGAGTTTATTTTGAACAACAATGTCTAAAACAACGACTGGATTAACAGGACTTCTTATCGGTGCAACTCTCTACGTAGCGTGGTATTTCTATTACGTCGCCCACTACTCCGTGGACATCCCCTACCTCGATGACTACGATGCGATTTTAGACTATTTGCTCAAGTTTCGTGAAGCAACAGGCGGGGAAAAACTTCGCTCTATATTTTTACCTCACAATGAGCACATTATCTCGATGACTCGGTTGGTAAGTTGGGTTGATTATGGCCTGACGGGGCAAATCAATATTGCGGCGTTAGTCCTGCTTGGGAATGGGCTGCTACTCCTTCCTTTGGGCTTACTTTACCGTACCTTTGTGGCGAGCCATCGTTATCCAGCCTACTATTTCCTCTTAGTTGTTTTTATTTTCTTAAACCCTCAATACTCCGTCACGTCCTTGTGGGCGATGGCTTTATGGTCGAATATCTGGGTTTTAGTGCCCGTTGCCTTCAGTGCATGGTTGCTTACCTCCCCTCGTCGCTGGTACTGGGCAATCCCATTGGCAATGGTCGCTACGTTTAGCAACGGCAACGGACTCATGATTTGGCCTATTGGGTTATTAATTCTCCTGCTCGAACGCCGTCCTTTCTTACAGTGGACAATGTGGGGAGGCTTGGGCGTCATCACCTGCGGCAGCTACTTTTATCTAATGCGCCAACAGCCATCAGAAGGCCTGTTTTTGTTAAGCAACTTACCGCTTTTACCTTTCAATGTGCTGGCGTTTTTGGGTTCTTACGGTGCGTTATTAGGAGGAAAAGCAGGACAAATCATCGCGGTGATTGTGGGAATGGGCGTTGCCGCAATGACGTTGATTACGGCCAAAAATTACCTCAAAACCCGTCACCGTACTGACCTTATTCTTTTGGCGTTGGTTGCTTTTGTCGCACTGACAGCCTTGGCCGTTGGCTTGTTTCGGGCCGAGAAAGGCATGAGCATTATCATTGGAGGACGTTATCGACAATACAGCTCATTGGCCGTGGCAGCAAGCCTCTTAATGGCCTTCCGCCACCTTCCTTTTCACCTGCCTCGCTGGGGACGCGTCTCGATTTGGGGGCTAGTTGGGTTGGTGACTGTGCTGAGTTTTTACCGTGACATTGGCCTCCGAAAAACCACCGAATGGCGCACGATTGTTGACTACCACAATCGACTCCACAATCGGCTCGACGTATTAGGAACCTCTCTCAACCCTCAATTTGGGGCGGATGTCGTTGAAGCCAAACAAAGCGGCTTATATGCCGTGGCTCCTCCGTACGATTTGTTGACCCAACTCAACAGCGCGGCCCGTACCGATTTGGCAAGTCAGGCCGTAGCCGAACGTTTTGAAGAGAAAAAACTCGACGGAGTTACTTGCGGAAATTATTGGCTTATTGAAGAACCGCAGCTCCAATTTCCTAGTCGTGACAACGAGGCCATTTATTTGGTACTTTCCAAAGATAATCAGCACGTTGTATTTCCAACAGCCTCCAAACGTAATAGTCTCGCGGCAATGGTGAAACAACGAAGCTATTTCCGAAAAGGGCTCGAAGCCGAAGTCTATGACTGTCTGCATCCATTTGATGCGTACGAAATTAATTGGCTAAAAGTTGGCGAAGAACCCGTGTTATACACAACTCACACCACCTTTTCTCAATTTCGCATACGTTCCCGATAGCCTGTGCGTTCTCTTAGGTACCATCTGTTTGACTTATGAAAAAAATTATTGATACTTTTTTATTCAGCGAACCCCACGAAAAGGAAGCGCTTCTTATCAAATTTATTTTGGGTGGGAGTTTTATTACGGAGTGGGTCATCGTTGAAAATGAATATACCTTTCAGGGAGAACACAAGGGTGTTTTTGCCCAACAAGTACTTGACTCCGACGAGCGTTTTGCCCCGTTTCGCGACCGTATTCACCTCATTTCGGCCTCGTTGCAACACCCACCCATTGATTACAGTCGCAAAGACATTGACACCCAAGGCATGGATTCGGAGCGCCGTCAACGTTCGCTTGCGCAGAAGTACATTGTTGACAAATATGGCCACGAACCCGATACGTGGGTACTTCTCTCAGATGCCGACGAATCGATTGATTTTGATTCTTTTCCCGATAATTTTTCTTTTTTAGAGAGTAAACTGTCCTCTGCCAACGACGGTCTTTTACAAATCCCCCGCCGCCGATTTTGGTACGACTACGACAACCTTTGGAATGCCATTCGGGCTACGCCCATCGTTACGGTTCAGCGGTTGGCCCAAGCCACGGGCGACATGGGCATGGGACTGCTTCGTTCTGATTACATCGGAGCCGTGCTTGAATGGGAGCGTACGCTGGTGTTTGAGTATTCGTATTGCTATAATCGAGAAAACATTCTACGAAAGTTTCGAACATTTCCGCACGGCGGCATGACCGACGAAGAGATTGTCCAAAGTATGCGTTGTAACCACATCCCTATTTCCACATTTAGAAAGAAGAAGCTGGATTTACACCATGACTTATGGATGGAAAAAGTTGTCCTAAACGAAACCAACTCTCCACGTTATGTACGAAATCACTTAGCCACGCTTCGCACCGATGTAATAGATAGTCAGTATTCTGTCAATCGAAAAACTGATTATCCGCATTTGTATAACATTTCCCACCGTATGGGCTTTTTTGTGAAACAGCTTGGCAAAAAAATACTACGAACCTTCAAATGAATTTAGACTATCGCAACATAGCTACTTTACTGAGTCTCAATACCATCAATGTCATCCTGAATGTGGTTAATTCCACCCTCATGGTCTATTTTTTTGGGACTTCGGCGGAAATAGAGGCTTTTTTTGCCGCTTCGGTATTGGGCACAACCGTCTCTCGCTTTGTCAACGCTGGGCAGCTGGTAGAAGTAGTCGTGGCACGTTACCACCGTATCAAATCCGAAGTAAATACCCAAGCAGCGATGTCAATCGTAGCAACCTTGGCCAATTATATCGTAGGTATCGCCTTTGTTCTGGTCCTTTTATTCATCGCCAGTGGTACCGATGTAGTCAATTTACTCGTTCCAGGCTTTAAGCTCACCACCAAAGAGCAAGTGTGGCAAATTTTCTGTTTTACTGGTTTTTTGCTCCCAATTCAGATTGCCACCAACATTTTTCAGGGAATGCTCAATGCCGAAAATATCTACGGAAAAACCGAATTTACCAGTACCATTTCGCAATTGGTTCACGTTCTTATTCTTTGCGTTTGGGGAAGAGACGGTAATATTTGGAGCTTAGTTGCGGCGCTTTTTATCAGTGTTTTGGCACAGTTTGGTACCGTTGCTTATTATTTACGGCACATTCATTACCGCCACACTTGGCTTTTCCGCAACCCTCACTTTCCCCTCCGCGAGCTGTCTAGCACCCTAATGGCAACCTCGACCTACATGGGTGGCGTACAGGTCTATACGTTTATTTTTAATGCCGCTCTTTCACTTTTGCCAGCAGGTACGTACGCGCTATTTCGGTACGCCGAACTTATTTATGGCAAAGTGGCCAACGTCTTTTTAATCCCCGTCAGCACCGTTTTTTTCAACGAAATCAATCGTCTGCTTCACCAAAACAACGGACAGTTGATCAAAGCTTTTGTTGCCAAAAACCTCAATTTTTCTTTTTTTATCGGCTTTTTGGTACTTATCCCTTTTATAGCAGGCGGCCAATACCTCATCTGGACGCTTTGGGGAGGCGTTAAATTCAACGCTTCTGACGTAGCGCGTGTTTATCAGCTTTTGTGCGTATTTTTTGCCGCCATGATTTGCACGGGGCCCTACATGATTTACCGCAAATTGGCCGTCTCGGTTACCAATCCTGAGTTGCAGTATTATTTTTGGAGCGTGGTTCACGTTCTTTCGGCCTTGTTTAGTTATTTCATCATCCAAACCTTTGGTTTTACGGGCGTACTCATCCACCTCTTTACGCACAGTACCTTTATGGCGCTCGTTCCGCTGCTTACGGTGTGGACAAAGAAAAAAGCCTATTTTGGTTTTTACGAACTCCCTGAAGTCCTCAAAATTACCTTCGCTTTCATCGTAAGTGTTGGCGTAGGTTGGTTAGCCAAGGGCTACTGGCAAGCTATAAGTCATTACTCCAAGGTAGCAAGTTTTTTTATTGGTGCAGGATTGGCAGGCCTGGCCGTCGTTATTTTTATTGGAAGCTGCTTTTTACTAAAAGTAACTGACTTACAAATAATTAGAGAAAAACTAAGCAAACGCATTTCCAAATAATAAGCTTTTCTGTCATTTCGACGACAGGAGAAATCCACAACACTGTAAAATATTACCCAAAAACTGTACTTTGCGTAGCATTTGCTTTTATCCTAACTACGTTTTGCCCAAACCATGAATAAAGCGACAATTGGTAGATGGACGTGGGGATTGCTTTTTTTGATTGTACAGGCTTCCGTGGCGCAAACTAGCCCCACCATTGTTTCTATTACTTCTAACGGAGTTAAAAAGGAGCTTTTGGCGTCCAATCGTTTGAAACTAAACGCCCTTGATGATGAACTCATTATCGAATGGAAACCCTGCGCGTGCCGATACAGGTATCGTTTGGAAGGCTTAAATGCCGATACAGTTTCGTTGGCGTACCCCGTCGCTATGTTTACCAATCTGCAAGGAGGAGATTACACCTTTTGGGTACAAACGCAGGATAAAAACGGCTGGTCGAAACCCACCAAATTTGTCCTAGAAGTAGAGAAAAGCATCACGGAAGAATGGTGGTTTTGGCCAGCCGTTGCGATTTATATTTTGTTGCTGTTGGGAGCTGCCATTTATTTCTTTTTACTGTACAATTTTCGTCAAAAACTCAAACTTCAGAGCCTGCGCAATCGGATTGCCGCCGATTTGCACGACGAAGTGGGGGCGACGCTGAGCAGCATCGCTATTGCCACTCGCTTAGTAGAAAAGAAGTTTGGAACGCAAACTCCCGAAGTACTCCCCTTACTCCAGCAAATCAAAGCCGATTCCGAAGGGAGTATTCAGAGCATTCGCGATACAGTTTGGACCCTCAACCCTAACAATGACTCCGTCACGCAGCTTTTTGAAAAAATGCGTTCGTTGGCTTTTCAGCTGCTCACCCCCCAAGAAATTGCGCTCGACTTTACCCTCCAGCTTTCACCAGACCAGCTCGACCAACTTAAAATAAGCATGGAACAGCGGCAGAATGTGTACCTCATTTTCAAAGAAGCCCTCAATAACATCCTCAAACACGCCGAAGCCAGCAAAGTAACGGTCGATTTACGCATGACCCACCAAGGAGAATTGTGCATGTTGATTCATGACAATGGTCGGGGTTTTGATACAACGCAAGGCTACGAAGGCAATGGCCTTAAAAACTTCAAAAAACGAGCCTCAGAGAGCTTTATGGAAGCAACACTTACCTCAAAAATCGGCGAAGGCACACGACTGGAGGTCGTTGTTGTGCCCGTTTAGGAGCTATTTTTCGCCCACCCAATTTGGGGGGATGACCGCAGGATAAATTACGATTGTTTTGTATCTAAGTTCTGAGATAAAATAATCAACTTGGCAGCACTAAACGCTGCCTCTAAAACAGTCCCTGCATGATTCGTGTAGTTTTGTTTGAAGATAACAAAAGTTTTCGCCAGAATTTGGCCCTGTACTTGGCTAGTTCGGACGAGGTTTTTATGTGTGCTTCGTTTGGTGATGCAGAAGGCTGCGTTAGCAAAATTCAGCGGTATAAACCCGACGTTGTGTTGATGGATATTCAAATGCCAGGCATGTCGGGCATTGAAGCGTTGCAAGCCATCAAAGCGACCCTTCCCGACACAAAAGTGCTGATGCAGACGGTGTTTGACGACGACCATCGCGTGTTTTCGGCTATTTGTGCGGGAGCAAACGGCTATGTCCTCAAAAACCCTGACCCTGAAGTGATGCTCCAAGCCATCATAGATGTACACAACGGTGGGGCATGGATGACACCCAGTATCGCGGCCAAAGTGCTCAGGATGTTTCAAAGCCAATTTATCAAAACCCAGCCTACCTACGTAGCCCTTACCGACCGCGAGCGTGAGATTTTGGGATGTATGGTCAAAGGCATGAGTTACAAAATGATCGCCGATGCGTGTTCACTAAGTTTTCATACAGTACACTGGCACATGAAAAACATTTACGAAAAACTCCACGTCAACTCCGCCCCCGAAGCCGTCGCGAAAGCCATTGAAGGGAAGTTGGTGTAGGTAGAGAGCATTTTTAATTGATTACAAAGTACTTTACAACAAAGAATAGGACTTGATTAAACTCAATAATAAACTTTCAAATTTAAAACAACTAATACAATGTCAACCAAGCGACTAAGCCTGTCTAAGTTAATAAATAAAAACAAATTTAAGGTAGCATTTCTTGACAAAACAGATATAATAACGTCGAGTGAGCCTTATCTTTGTCTGATTACTACACCGATATCGGGGCAAATATTACCGCAATTACGCCTCGAGGTATATCATAACCAAATTTTAAATAAAGGCGATTTTATCTATCTATTTGAAAGGAAAAATATTGCTGATTTATTAAACAAATTTAATTCCCCTTCACTTTTTAATGGTTTATCAGTAATATACATACCTACCCAAGAAAAAACTAAAATAATATGGGCACCAAGCTTTGTAACCGTTTTAGGAGGGGATAACGATACATTTGCCCCTATAATTAAGTTAGGCCCTCCAGCTCCTCTGCCACAAGTCTATAATGATTTTAATATCTCAGTAGATCATGTTAACTTAAGCGTTGAAAAATATTCAACTTACTAATGGAAAAATCGCTGTCTGCAATCACACTAGCACAGGTAGTGGCATTCGCCAACTTCCTGTGCATAATTGTTGCTCTAATAAAAATAAAACACTTAACAAAATCTTTAAAGTTATTTGCATTATATATTTTCATAATCGTTGCCATAACTTTAGCAATTTTTGGTTTTGTTGAAGCCCTAAAAACTTATAAAATTTATTTATTTTTTTTACCATTCTTAACTTATTTTCAAATCCAAGACACTTCTTTTTTAAACATACTTTACTATCTAAATAACAGCATATTATTAGGGTTATTTTATAATAGTATTTTCAAAAAAACATTTATTCAAAATAAACAAAAAATATTTTTATTTTTCATATTTATACCGCTAATAGAAATAATCGTCTATTTTTTTATAGATGGAGTTAATAAACCTGGAAATATAAACCCAGTAATTGACTCATTATTTTGCATCACTCTTCCTGTTATTTATCTATGGAATTGGTACCAAGATGAATCCAGCTTACTTACTAAAGTACAGAAAAATCCTTACTTTCTACTAAGTATTGGTTTAATTTTACAAAACCTTTTATCCTTTATTTATTTTTTAACTCTTGAAAAAATCTTCCAAACTGACCCATCCTCCTACGAGTTATTTACTTCAATCAAGAGTTTTGTGCAACTTATTTCTATTTATTTCTTCTTATCTGCTTTTTATTATGCGCATTATGCAAAATTAATTGATAATAGAAGCAGCACAGTATAAAACAAACATTTTAAAATAAAACAACAAAGTCGCTTTTTTCAAAGTGACTTTGTTGTTTTATCCTAACATCAATATCCACCCAAATTGGTGGGTACAAAAAATAGAATTAAGAGTGACCTTTGTACTGTTATCAAACAAAACAACCCATTTATAATCAACCGCTTATTAACTATTAAAAATGAAATTTTTCAATTTATATATTTTTTAAACCTTTTAATTATACACTCTAATGAACTCTTTCATCAAATTATCGGCTATCGTTGCAGCAAGTATTGTTTTGTTCAGTTTTAAAAGCACTACTCCTCCTTTAGGATTTAAGCCCGATTTAAAGGTACAATCAATTATTCCTACTCGAGTAGGGGATAATTTAGTAATAACGATAACCATCAAAAACGTAGGAAACGCGCACGCTACCACTATTTTCGACAATTACATTGAACTGAATAATGCTAACGAGCCTTCTCCCAACCCCAAAAGGGTCCAAACTCGGTTAATGGCAGGACTTAAAGCCCAACAATCAAAAACAATAGAGGTGATTTATCCTGCCGACAGTGTACACCCTGGTGATATAGCTGTAACTGTCATTACCGATTCAAAGGCTAGTCGTGTTCCAGAATCAAACGAAAATAATAATAAACGGAAGGTAAATCTGCCTCAATAAGTTGCATTTGCAGGCTTACTATTTGAAACCGCTTTTTACATATGACAATTTACCAAGCCACTTCTACCGAAGTGGCTTTTTTTATTTCTCTCCCTTCAAAAAACCACCAAAATTGGGGGGGCTACCCTAACCAAACATTTACCAATTTTACCCCGTACAAAACCTGAGAATCTTATCCCTTTAAATGTATGAATACCTTTCCCAGTACTTCTTCTACGCTGAGCATTCTGCGAAATAAAATACTAGTCCCGCTATCTAGTATTGTCCGCCTCGAAGCCGATAAAAATTATACGTACATCATCCTCAACGATGGGCGCCGCTTAATGACGTCGCGGAATCTGGGTTCGTATCAAACAGACCTGCCAGAATCATTTGTACGCGTCAATAAAGGGTGCTTCCTCAACCTGTATTACTTGAATAGTCGAAAAGGCCGTCAATTATTGCTCAGTGATGGCAGTGTCATTCCATTGGCACGCAGAAAAATAAAGCTCCTCAAAGCACTCCCTTCATCCCTTATTTAATCTATTAATCACCTTACCTTTTTTCCATCGCGATGAAACTTTTATCTTTTCTTTTACTTTTCTGCCTTTGGGCATTTGTAGCTGCGGCGCAACAAAGTATTGAAATCAAGCCAGGACAAATGACATTTAAGGGGCAGGGAGCCGAACTTAACGACCGCCTGACTTCTGATGCCAACGGTATGGCCAATTTCAAAACCAAGCAGGAGTTAGTGGTTGTCCGCAATTTTTTTTCGCAGGGTGGTGCCCAAACTTTCTCCTCTGGCGTAGTAACTAAAATGAATTTTGACCAGATCTTCCTTGAAAAAAAGAATAATACCAGCAGCAATTTTAACACGACTGACGATACCATACTGGCAGAGGAATCAGGATTGTACCTATTTGATTTGACTATGTCTTGGACATCTGTTTTTGCGGGTGATTTAGCTCTCAGAGTGTCGACCCATACTACTAACTCAGTCTACTATGGCTTGGTAAAACGTACTGCTGATGATCCCGAGCGACAACAATTCATGGGCATAATAAGGCTTACCGCGGGAGATCGAATCTCTTGGGAGATGACCCAAACGAACAGTACGGGGGCAAGTAAAAATGCCACATTTGCCGTGAGCATTGCCAAATTATAATAGGCTATAAAGTACTCACCACCGTTAAGGGCAATAATAGAATGCTTTCTCAACGCCACTTCTTCGGAGGTGGCGTTTTTGTGTAATTTACACTATAAGCGTTACATTCCAACAACTTTGCCTTTGTCTTGTTATACTACTAAAAGGCGCTTGTCAACACAATGTTAGAAGCTACCAATGACAAAAAAAACTCAGTGACTTTTCCCAATACGTACAGTTTTTAGACTTCTAATTTGGGCAAGTACGATTATTCAGTAAATTTGCCCCCGTTTTTGGGACTTATTTCACCAACAGACATCTTTTCGACCTAACTACTATATGTTTCCACAAGCTACACCGTCGATTCCTGGCGTAATACAGTCTATCCCTCTCCAAAACTACGTGTTGTTGGCTACAACACTGTTCGTGATAGGCATTCTGGGGGTGCTGACCCGTCGCAACGCGCTGATCATTTTTATGAGCGTCGAACTGATGCTCAACGCCGTTAACCTCCTACTTATCGCCTTTTCAACCTATAAATCTGACCCCGTTGGGCAGGTTTTTGTGTTTTTTATCATGGCGGTAGCTGCGGCTGAGGTGGCAGTAGGGTTGGCAATTATTGTGATGATCTATCGCAATACCCGAACCATCGACATTGGTTTCTTGAATAAATTGAAATGGTAATTAAAAGCTGTTATTTGTTATCCGTTAATTGTTAATCGTTGAACAGCCATCGCTTCTAAACAGTTAACAATTGACCACTAACGTTTCAAAAATATATGTCTCCATCCTTACTTATTCTTATACCCTTGTTGCCGTTGATTGGTTTTACCATCAATGGCGTAGGTTTTCGGCACGTTCCCAAGAGCCTAGTGGGGGTCATTGGTTCGGCCGCTACGTTGGGAGCTTTCATTATTTCCATCTTGGCATGGAACAGCTTCGACGGTCAGCCTCAAGTGGTAAAACTTTTTGATTGGATTTCGATTGGACAACTTACGATTCCTTTCTCGTTCCAAATTGACCAGTTATCGCTATTGATGCTGATGGTCGTGACGGGCGTAGGTTCGTTGATTCATATTTATTCGATTGGCTACATGCACCACGATGAAGGCTTTGGGAAGTTTTTTGCCTTCCTCAACCTCTTCTTGTTCTTCATGTTGCTGTTGGTGATGGGTTCTAACTACGTCATCATGTTTATCGGATGGGAAGGCGTAGGGCTTTGTTCTTATTTGCTCATCGGTTTTTGGAACAAAGTGACCAACTACAACAACGCCGCCCGCAAAGCCTTCATTATGAACCGCATCGGGGACTTGGGCTTCTTGTTGGGTATTTTTATGATTATCCAACACTTCGGTTCGGTCGAGTACCTCGAAGTATTCAGTAAAGCAGCCAACGGTGGTTTTGGCATCAACGATACGGTGATTGTAACCATCACTGCCTTGTTGTTTGTAGGAGCCATGGGAAAATCGGCTCAAATTCCTCTCTACACTTGGCTTCCTGACGCGATGGCGGGTCCAACGCCTGTTTCGGCCCTTATCCACGCAGCCACCATGGTGACGGCGGGTATCTACATGGTGATTCGCTCCAACGTGCTCTATTCGTTGGCACCTGCTACCCTCGGTTTTGTAGGAGGCATTGGTTTGCTGACGGCACTTGTAGCGGCTTCTATCGGTTTGTACCAAAACGACATCAAAAAAGTATTGGCTTACTCTACCGTGAGTCAGTTAGGATACATGTTCTTGGCATTGGGCGTAGGTGCTTACACCTCGGCGATGTTTCACGTTATGACCCACGCATTCTTTAAAGCGTTGTTATTCTTAGGTGCTGGTAGTGTGATTCACGCCATGTCCGACGAACAAGATATTCGCAACATGGGTGGGTTGCGTAAGCATTTGCCCGTCACTTTCTGGACATTTACGATTGCGACCTTTGCCATTGCGGGTATTTTCCCACTTTCAGGGTTTTTCTCAAAAGACGAAATCTTAGCGCACGTATTTGAGCACAACAAAATCATGTGGGCATTGGGAATTGTAGGCGCGATGATGACTGCCTTCTACATGTTCCGTTTGTTGTTTGTGACGTTCTTTGGTAAATTCCGTGGTACGCACGAGCAAGAGCACCATTTGCACGAGTCACCTGCTACGATGACCATTCCGTTGATGGTGTTGGCAGTACTGTCGGCCGTGGGAGGTTTGATGAACATACCACACGTATTGGGCGGCGGCGAAGCATTGGGTCATTTTATGGCTCCTTTGTTTGAGGGTTCAAAACAAGTAAATCCCGCCCTTTTTGAAGGCCACTTGGAGCACTCAACCGAATACATCTTGATGGGTGTGTCGGTAGGGGCGGCGGTATTAGCGATTGGGTTTGCATACAGCTTATTTATCAGCAAAGCCGTGGTTCCTGCAGCCGATAAAGACGTGACGGGCTTCCCCAAAGTACTTCAAAACAAATACTACATCGACGAATTGTACGACTCGGTGTTTGTGAAGCCCATCAGCAAACTTTCAGATATTCTTTACAGCTTCGGTGAGTTCTTGATTGATGTCATCGTCAACGGCTCAGGTCGTTTGGTACAGTTTTTAGGTGGCCGTCTTCGTTTGTTGCAAACGGGTGAAACAGGCTTCTACGTGTTTGCGATGGTGATTGGTATCGTCCTTGTATTGGCGTGGAATTTCTTACTGAAGTGAAATTTTTGATACATTCTGAAATCGACATTTTAATATGCTTACTCTTTCACTTATACTCATTCCGTTGATTGCAGGGGTGATTACGTTACTCACCAAAAACAACAGCGCGAAACAGCTGGCCCTGATTGGGGCGGCGATTGAGCTGGTTTTGGCAGTGGTGATTTACGCTCAATTTCAACCTACGGCGGCCCAACAGTTCAGTTTCAGTTACCCTTGGATTCAATCAGCAGGGATTTCGTTTGCAGGAGGTATCGACGGCATCAGCATCTTGCTCGTGATGCTTACGGCCTTCTTGACGCCGCTCATTGTTCTCTCGACCTTCCGTCAGCCCTACAAAAATGCTTCGACGTTTTATGCGCTTATCCTCTTCATGCAAGCTGCTTTGATGGGGGTATTTACCGCAACCGACGCATTCTTGTTTTATTTATTCTTTGAAGCTGCCCTTATTCCAGTGTATTTCTTGGCGGCAGTTTGGGGCGGTGAAGACCGTATCAAAGTGACCTTCAAGTTTTTTGTTTATACCATTTTTGGAAGTTTGTTTATGCTCGTGGCTTTGGTGTATTTGTATTACCAAACGAGTTCAGCACAAGGACATACTTCTGAAATTTCGGCTTTTTACAAGCTTGCGCTCGACGCCCAAAAGCAAGGCTGGATTTTCTGGGCTTTCTTTATTGCGTTTGCCATCAAAATGCCCGTGTTTCCGTTCCATACTTGGCAGCCCGATACTTATACCGAGTCTCCTACACCCGCCACCATGCTTTTGGCAGGTATTATGCTTAAAATGGGGGTTTATGGCGTCATTCGCTTTGTGTTGCCAATCGTTCCGTTAGGTTTACAAACATGGGGAACAACAGCCATCGTTTTGTCGGTCATCGGAATTGTTTACGGTTCTATCATCGCCATTCAGCAGCGCGACATGAAGCGCCTCATTGCGTATTCATCCTTTGCACACGTTGGTTTGATGTCGGCGGGGGTATTTTCACAAACCCTCAGTGGTGTACAAGGCGCATTGATTCAGATGCTTGCCCACGGAATCAACGTCGTAGGTTTGTTTTTTATCATCGAAATTATTTTTTCTCGTACTAAAACGCGTAACATCGAGCAGTTGGGCGGCATTACCCAACGCACCCCTCATTTGACGGTTTACTTCATGATTCTGATGTTGGGAAGTGTTGCACTTCCGTTGACAAACGGTTTCGTAGGTGAGTTTTTATTACTTCGTGGGGTGTATGAGTCAAATATTTGGTTAGGGGCGATTGCGGGTACGACCATCATTTTGGGAGCGGTTTATATGCTTCGTTTGTTCCAAAAATCAATGTTTGGTGCAAAGTCCGCATTCACTGAGCATTTTGCCGATTTGTCGTTCAGCGAGCGGGCAGTATTGGTGCCATTAGTGATTATGGTTTTCTGGATGGGTCTTTATCCTAATTCATTTTTGAAATTGACCGAACCCGCAGTAAGTAACCTTTTACAAATGATTCATTATTAATTTGAGAATTATTTTTAAGCGGTTCGCCGCCGTTTCAGTTTCAAATTGAAAAATTAAACAAAATGCTTCCAATCATACTTCTTTCCATACTTGGCCTTTTGGTATTGTTTTTGGGTTTTCAAAAATCAAAAAACTTACTATTGCCTGCCACACTTTTGGTATTGGTTCTTACCTTAATCGCCAACTTTGCTAACTGGAACGATGCCCCGTCGTTGTATTTCAAAGGAATGCTTTTCGAAAATAAGCTTACGATGGCTTTTTCGGGCATTGTGTTGATTTCTGCTTTGTTGATTTCGGCGCTTACGCGCGGTTTTATCGACGATGAAGCTGCCCAACCCGCCGAATACTACGCCATTATGTTGTTTTCGTTGGTAGGAGCCATCATTATGATTGGATACGAAAACCTACTCATGCTATTTGTAGGCGTCGAAATCCTTTCGGTTTCTATGTACGTCCTGACAGGTAGTGATAAGCGTAACTTACGCTCCAACGAAGCCGCCCTCAAGTACCTCTTAATGGGTTCGTTTGCGACAGGTATTATGCTTTTTGGAATGGCTTTGTTGTACGGTGCTACAGGTTCATTCAACCTTACGGCTCTCAAGTCATACGTATTGACAAACCCTAGTCCGTCGGTGATGATGTACGTAGGTTTGTTGATGTTGTTGATTGGTATGCTTTTCAAAGTATCAGCAGCGCCTTTCCACTTCTGGACTCCCGACGTCTATGACGGAGCGCCGACAGTATTTACGGCCTTTATGTCAACGATTGTAAAAACTGCGGGTTTTGCGGCTATTTACCGCTTACTGTCTGGGTCGTTTTCGGGTGCTTATACCTTCTGGTGGTCAACCCTAGCGGGTATTACAGTGCTAACGCTTTTGGCAGGAAACATTACTGCAGTTTACCAAAATAGCTTCAAACGCATGATGGCTTATTCGAGTATTTCGCACGCGGGATACTTGCTTCTGAGCCTTACAGCGCTTAGTTCACAGTCTCAAGATGCGATTGTATTTTACTCATTGGCGTATTCATTAGCTACTATCAGCGCTTTTGGCGTGTTGATGATTGTTAGCAAAGAAACGGGCGTACGTTCAAACGAAGTGAGCGAAAGCTTCAACGCCTTCAATGGCTTGGGCAAGAAAAACCCGTTGTTGGCTTTTGTCCTAACTGTTTCGATGCTTTCACTCGCTGGGATTCCGCTTACGGCTGGGTTCTGGGGTAAATTCTTTGTATTCTCAAGCGTCGTAGAGCGCGGCTTGACGTGGATTTTGATTGTGGCTGTTTTGATGTCGGCCGTGGGTATTTACTATTACTTCAAAGCTGTCATTGCGGCTTACATGCGCGAAGGGGAAGCAGGAACCATCAAAGTTCCGCAGTTTTATCGCTTAGTTCTTATTGCAACCACTATCATTACTCTTTTCTTCGGGCTACTACCAGATTTGTTAAAAGGGTTGGTGTAAAAAATAAAGGGGAATTAGCTGAACTAATTCCCCTTGGCAATCAAACGGAGCCTATTCTAGGCTTCCCTTTATAGGTTTAACTTGCTGATATACAGTTTTCTACAAATAAACTAACCCCGAAAAAGAGCCAAAATTGGCAATTTTCGGGGTTTTTGTGTATTTTGTTTTTACCACAAAACTGAAATA